>Ga0209390_10004175_pt1 | contig 22052 bp, 19 predicted proteins | sample BON01_FD_187212 | JGI IMG/M metagenome (GOLD analysis project Ga0209390, IMG submission 187212) | Freshwater microbial communities from Lake Bonney liftoff mats and glacier meltwater in Antarctica - BON-01 (SPAdes) (version 2) | ecosystem: Environmental > Aquatic > Freshwater > Ice > Glacier... | reverse complement strand
CGTCGTCGAGCAGTAGGATCGCATTTGCCCGACGGGCAATACCGTGGTCTTCGCGCTGACGACGCACGCAAGCCTCAAGCTCAAGGCGCTCTGCTACGGAAAGAAAGCCGGGCTGGATCATATGCAGAACTGAATCCTTCCAGACCCCGCCGTCAAGCCATCAAATTCGGCTCCTGCAGGACTCGGAGTATAGATATCAATCTGCCGGATATGAGCGGACATGATGTGCTGCGCCAGCTGCGGCTTGCGCGGATTGACACACCGATCCTGATTCTTTCTGGCGCGGATGATACGGAAAGTAAGCTCAAAGGCTTTGGGTTTGGTGCCGATGATTACATGACCAAGCCGTTCCATCGCGAGGAATTGGTCGCGCGTATCCATGCGATTATCCGGCGATCCAAGGGACATTCGCAATCGGTGATCAAAACCGGACAAGTCTGCGTTAACCTTGATGCAAAGACTGTCGAGGTGGAAGGGAAATCGGTGCATTTGACAGGCAAGGAATATCAGATGCTGGAGTTGCTAAGCCTTCGCAAAGGCACCACTCTAACGAAAGAGATGTTCTTGAACCACCTATACGGCGGTATGGATGAACCGGAGCTTAAGATTATTGATGTCTTTATCTGCAAACTGCGCAAAAAACTCGCCGAAGCAACGGGCGGTGTGAACCATATTGAAACTGTTTGGGGCAGGGGTTATGTTTTGCGTGATCCAACCCCAGGCCAAGAAGAGGCACGGATCGCAATTGGTGCGTAAGGGTCTTTCGGGCATGATTGGCACATGAACGTGAGTGACATCTGGACGCGGTGTTAACAGACCCCTAAACCTGTTTAGGTCTGGATAAAGGGGTTTGGCATGGCGGATTGGACAAGCGTGGATGTGGCAGCACTGACGGAAACGCAGGCGCGGGCGGAATTGGAACGCTTGTCTGCCCTGCTTTTGGCCGCCAATCGTGCCTACCACACCCAAGATGCGCCTGATCTCTCGGATGCCGAGTATGACGCACTGAATCGCCGCAATCAGGCGATTGAGGCTAAGTTTCCAACCTTGAAGCGAACCGATAGCGCGAGTGAGCAAGTCGGTGCCGAGGTGACAGAAGGCTTTACCAAAGTTGCGCATGAAGTTCGCATGCTCAGCCTCGAAAATGCGTTTGACGATGCAGATGTGACCGATTTTGAGGACCGTATTCGCAAATATCTGGGGCATGACGGCCCGCTTGCCTTTACCGCCGAGCCAAAGATTGACGGGCTTTCGCTTTCATTGCGCTATGAGAATGGCCTGTTGGTGCAAGCGGCCACTCGCGGCGATGGGACGTTTGGTGAAAATGTAACGCAAAACGCTCGGACAATTGCCGATATCCCGCAAACATTGACGGATGCACCCGAAGTGCTGGAAGTCCGCGGTGAAGTGTATATGAGCCATGCCGACTTTCAGGCGTTGAACGCGCGGCAAGTGGTGCGGGGGGGCAAGACCTTTGCCAATCCGCGCAATGCGGCGGCGGGATCTTTACGGCAATTGGATGCGGGCATTACCGCAGAGCGCCCTCTGCGGTTTTTCGCCTATGCTTGGGGGGCCGTATCGGAGGCGCTGGCGGATACGCAAATGTCTGCGATCAAACGATTGAAAGCGCTTGGATTTTCGACCAACCCACTGACCAAGATTTGCGACGACGCCGCAAGCCTGATTGCGCAATACAAGGATATTGAGACCCAGCGGGTAAGTCTTGGCTATGATATCGACGGCGTGGTTTACAAGGTGAATGACCTTGCGCTGCAACGCCGCCTTGGGTTTCGGTCGACCACGCCGCGTTGGGCAGTTGCGCATAAGTTTCCAGCCGAATTGGCTTGGACCCGACTTTTGGCGATTGATATTCAGGTTGGCCGTACCGGGGCGCTGTCCCCCGTGGCGCGGTTGCAGTCGGTCACGGTGGGTGGGGTGGTTGTCTCAAATGCCACGCTGCACAATGAAGACTACATTCAGGGCCGTGACAGCAAAGGTGATGCGATCCGGGATGGTAAAGACATCCGCGTTGGGGATTGGGTGCAGGTATATCGTGCTGGCGATGTGATCCCTAAAATCGCTGATGTTGATACATCAAAACGGCCGGATGATTTGCAAGCCTATGATTTTCCAGTAATTTGTCCAGAATGTGGCTCGACCGCTGTGCGCGAGGAAGGCGATGCCGTGCGCCGCTGTACGGGTGGTCTGATTTGTCCGGCGCAAGCGGTGGAACGTTTGCGCCATTTCGTCGGCCGGGCAGCGTTTGACATTGAGGGCCTTGGCGCCAAGCAAGTTGAGGCGTTTTACCGCGATGTTTGGGTGCAGACCCCGGCCGATATCTTCACCCTTAGGGCGCGGTTTGGGGCAGGTCTGCAGCAGTTGAAAAATCGTGAGGGTTGGGGGGCGAAGTCGGCGGAGAACCTGTTCGACGCCATTGATGAGAAACGCAAAATCCCGTTAAACCGCTTGATTTTCGCGTTGGGCATTCGGCATATTGGCGAAAATTCAGCGAGCCTTTTGGCCAATCACTATTCGACTTGGAGCCAATTTGAAGCGGCCATGACCCATTCAACGATTGGCAAAGGCGCAGATTGGTCAGAGTTTCTTGCAATTGACGGCGTTGGCGCGGTTCTGGCCGCCTCTGTCGTGGCCGCTTTCCAAAATGAAAAGGAACGCGCGGCGATTGACGCGTTGGTGGCCCAGTTAGACGTGCAGGCCGTGGTGAAACGTGCGCCGGTCAACAGCCCCGTTGCGGGAAAAACCGTGGTCTTCACCGGAACGCTGGAAAAAATGACGCGGGCCGAGGCGAAAGCACGAGCGGAAAGTCTTGGGGCCAAGGTTGCCGGGTCAGTTTCGGCCAAGACCGATTTGCTGGTGGCCGGGCCGGGGGCCGGGTCCAAGGCCAAGGCGGCAGAGGCGTTGGGTGTGGAGACCATTGACGAGGACGGCTGGATTGCGCTGATCGGTACAGCATGAGCAGGCCTGAGGTCCTTTTTCCACTATTTGCAGATTTGGAAACGCTTGACGGTGTAGGGCCGAAAACCGCGCAGGCTTTGACCGGGTTAGGGGTTGAAAAACCCAAAGATTTGTTACTGTTACTGCCCCATTCCGGGATCGACCGCGCCCGCCGCGCATCGGTGCGCGATGTTGTGCCGCCGACCACGGTGACGGTTGAAGTGACCGTTGGCTCCCATTTTGCGCCGCGCAGCAAGGGGCGGCCCTACCGGGTTATGGTGACGGACAGCGCACTGGAATTTCAGCTCGTGTTTTTTCATGCGCGGGCCGATTACCTGCAAAAACTGCTGCCAATGGGGCAAAAACGGCTGGTTTCGGGGCGGGTTGAGGTGTTCGACGGGATCGCGCAGATGGTACATCCTGATCATGTCTTGGGGATAGAGGATGCGGGAGAGTTGCCGCAGTTTGAGCCAGTCTATCCGCTGACTGCAGGTGTTACGCAAAAAGTGGTGGCTAAAGCTGCGGCGTCAGCTCTGGCTCGGATGCCGGATTTGGCTGAATGGATTGACCCTGGGCAAAAAGCCAAGGAAGGTTGGCCCGATTGGGCGGTTGCGGTGCGGACCGCCCATGCACCGACCAGCAATGCCGACTTTTCCGCGACTGCACCGGCCCGCGAACGCCTCGCGTATGATGAGTTTTTTGCCCATCAGGTGACGTTGTCGTTGGCGCGGGCGTCTTTGCGCAAGGCCAAAGGGCGGCCAAGCGTTGGGACGGGGCGGATGCAGCAGGCCGTGCTTGCAGCACTTCCTTACAAGCCCACGGGCGCACAAACCCGTGCCGCGAGCGAGATTGCGCAGGATATGGCGGCACCGTTGCGGATGAACCGCTTGTTGCAAGGCGATGTTGGGTCGGGCAAAACGTTGGTCGCGTTTTTAGCGCTTTTGGTTGCGGTAGAGGCAGGTGGGCAAGGCGTGATGATGGCGCCTACGGAGATTTTAGCGCGGCAGCATTTGGCGGGTTTGGTCGAATTAGCCGCCCTCGCCGGGGTGCGGCTAGATCTGTTGACGGGGCGGGACAAAGGCGTGGAACGGGCGCGTAAGCTTGAAGACCTTGCGCAAGGCCGGATTCAGATTTTGGTTGGCACCCATGCGGTGTTTCAAAAAGATGTTTCCTTTCAAGATCTTCGCCTTGCTGTTGTAGATGAGCAGCACCGTTTTGGTGTGGCGCAGCGGATGGAGTTGGGCAGCAAAGGCCAATCGGTAGATGTGTTGGTGATGACCGCGACGCCCATTCCGCGCAGTCTGGCGCTGGCCAGTTACGGCGATATGGATGTGTCGGTGCTGGATGAAAAGCCGCCTGGACGAAAGCCGGTGCAAACCGCGTTGGTGCCGACGGGGCGCATTGATGAGGTGGTTGAAAAGCTGCGCCAAGCGGTGGCCGAGGGGCGGCAGGCCTATTGGGTTTGCCCGTTGGTTGAGGATAGTGAGGTGCTGGATTACGCGTCGGCCGAGGCGCGGTTTCAGCATTTGCGCGCGGCTTTGGGTGAGGACGTTGTGGCGATGGTGCATGGCCAAATGCCTGCTGCCGATAAGGATGCTGCGATGGCGGGGTTTGTCGCGGGCCGGTCAAAGGTGTTGGTTGCGACGACGGTGATTGAGGTGGGGGTGAACGTGCCAAACGCGTCAATCATGGTGATTGAGCGGGCCGAAACCTTTGGCCTTGCGCAGTTGCACCAGTTGCGCGGGCGGGTTGGCCGCGGGTCGGCCCACTCGACGTGCCTGTTGATGTATCAATCGCCGCTGAGCGAGACGGGCGAGAGGCGCTTGAAAGTGTTGCGCGATACCGAAGATGGGTTTCGGATTGCCGAAGAAGACCTTGCCATGCGCGGCGCGGGGGATTTGATTGGCACCGCACAATCGGGTCTGCCACGGTTTCGCGTGGCCGATATGGAGCGCCAGACCGCCCTTATGGCCGTGGCGCAATCGGACGCCCGCAAACTTTTGCATGATGACCCCGCCTTGACTAGTGCGCGGGGGAAAGCGGTGCGCAACCTTTTGTGGCTTTTGGACCAAGATCGGGCGATCAGGCTGATTGCGGTGGGTTAACCCCCTTTGTTCTCAGATGTTCTCATAAAGTTCTTTACAGGGCATTAAGAATGTGAGAACAATATGGCAACAAGCAAGGAGGTTCCCATGATTACCGAGATCAAAGCCGTCGCCGCCCGTTCGTCCCAAACCTTGGTTGAGGATCTTTTGGGCGTGATGTCTATCTTTGCTGTGTTGATTATTGGGCTGTCCTTGCCCTCGCTTTTCTAAGTTTACTGCCTGCGATCTGTTGCCTTGGGCGCGCGCACTTGTCCCTACTTGTGCCATGCGTTTGCCATTCGGAAAATGCCGGGGTTGTCCCACCTCGTATCCGCGCCCATCAGATACGCTTGACTTGCCGCCGCCAGCCCAATGGGTTGTGCGGCGGTTTTTTTATAGGGTTTCTGCCGCGTCTACTGCCGCCTCAATCGCCAGCAAAATAGAGGCGTGGCGGTTGCGAAAATCGCGGGCGGGTTCCAAGGCTGCAAACCCATCAAACGGGGCAGGTGGCACGGGGCCGCCGGCCAACATCGCGCGCAGGGCATCGCGCCCGGTTTTCAGCTCGGCCACCGTGCGACCCATGACGACGCGCCCCAAAATCGCCGCCGATGCCTGACCCAAAGCGCAGGCTTTCACCTCTTGGGCAAATTCCGCCACGCGCCCGTCTTGCAGCGCCAAATCCACCGTCACGACCGATCCGCAGAGCGGCGAGCGCTTGCGCGACGTGGCCATTGGGGCCGCCAAACGCCCAAAATGTGGGATATCTGACGCCAATTCCAAAATCCGCGCGGAATACAGCTTCATCATTTCAGCATCGCTCATGGCTTTTCTCTCCGCTTGATAGGGCATAGATAGTCGGGGAGGCGCGTGATGCAAAGGAAAAGCCCTGTGAAATTTGACCCTACAAGCCTGAAGTTTGATAATACTGGCCTGATCCCGGCAATTGCGCAGGATCATCTGACGGGTGAAGTGCTGATGATGGCGTGGATGAATGCGGAAAGCATCGCGCGCAGTTTGGCCACGGGGCAGGTGACGTATTGGTCAAGGTCGCGTCAAGCATTTTGGGCCAAGGGCGAAACGTCGGGGCATGTGCAGCGGTTGGTGGAGTTTCGGGTGGATTGTGACCGCGATTGTTTATTGCTCCGGGTCGATCAAACCGGGCCTGCCTGTCATACCAACCGACGGTCATGTTTTTACACTTTGGTTGAAGGCGCGGATGAGGTTGTAACGTCAGACCCGATGTAAGGCGTCACAGCCCAACCATGGCTCGAATATTAACAGGGCTTGCGCCTTCTGCCCGGTATTTTGCCAATGCACGGGCATCATCTCGCTTGGCCAAGCGTTTGCCTTGGTCATCGCGGATCAGGGCGTGGTGATGGTAAACGGGGGTGGGCAGGCCCAAAATCTGTTGCAGCAGCACATGGATGACTGTGGCGTCAAACAAATCCTCACCGCGCACAACGTGACTGACGCCTTGCGCCGCATCATCCAGCACGACCGAGAGGTGATAGGACGTTCCCATATCGCGCCGCGCGATCACAAAATCACCAATGCTTGCCAGAACCTCTGCCTTTGATACCTCAATCTGGCCAGCATGGCGCAGCCCGGTTTCCAGAAAGTTAAGATTGCTGACCCGATCAAGGGCGGCGGCCATATTCAGGCGCAAAACCCCGTCTTGCCGCATGGTTTGGGGGATGTGGCGGCAAGTACCCGGATAGATCATGCCATCTGGCCCTAGAACAGGCGCTGACCCTTCCTGTGGCGCGCTCATCGCGGCCTCAATATCGCGGCGCGTGCAAATGCAAGGATAGAGCAAGCCTTGCGACCAAAGCCGGTCTAGTGCTGCGCTATAGCTGGGCAGTCGGTCTGATTGGCGCATAACTGGGGTGGGCCAGTGTAGGCCAAGCCACTGCAAATCATCGTAAACCTGCGCCTCCCAAGCAGGGCGACAGCGGCTTTGGTCGATATCCTCTATGCGCAACAGGAACGTGCCGCCCGCAGTTTGCGCCATGTCATAGGCCAACAGCGCAGAATAGGCGTGGCCCAGATGCAGTGGCCCGGTAGGAGATGGCGCGAAACGCGTTACGAAAGCCACGCGGTAAACGCCTCTTTGGCGCGGTCGGTATAGGCTTTGTAGCGGTCTTTGCGGCCCCGGCGGCCGCCTTTGGCATCAATGGGCGGGAACAGACCAAAGTTCACATTCATCGGTTGGAAGGTCTTTGCGTCTGCGCCACCGGTGATATGGGTGATCAGCGCGCCCATCGCTGTATCTGCGGGTGGCGGCGGCACGTTGCGGCCCAAAATCTCGGCAGCCGCCATCCGACCGGCAAGCAGGCCCATGGCCGCCGATTCTACATAGCCCTCCACGCCCGTGATCTGCCCAGCAAAACGAATATTGGGGCGGGATTTCAGGCGCATCTGGTCATCAAGCAACGTGGGCGAGTTGATGAAGGTGTTGCGGTGAATGCCACCAAGACGCGCAAAGCTTGCATCGTGCAGGCCAGGAATCATTTTGAAAACAGAAGCTTGCGCGCCGTACTTCATCTTGGTTTGAAAGCCGACGATATTATAAAGCGTGCCCAGCTTGTTGTCGCGGCGCAGTTGCACCACGGCGTAAGGCTTCATCGGATTATGGGGGTTGGTCAGGCCCACCGGCTTCATAGGGCCAAAACGCAAGGTTTCGCGGCCCCGCTCAGCCATCACCTCAATCGGTAGGCAACCGTCGAAGTAGCCTGCAGTTTCGCCTTCGTGAAACTCAGTCTTTTCGGCGGCCAGCAGCGCGTCGATAAAGGCCTCATATTCCACCTTGGTCATCGGGCAGTTCATATAGGCGGTTTGTTCTTCTTCCGTCTCGCCCTTATCATAGCGGCTTTGCATCCAAGCCACCGACATATCAACGCTTTCGGCGTAAACGATAGGGGCAATGGCATCAAAAAACGCCAGCGCATCGGCGCCAGTTGCGGCGCGGATGCTTTCGGCCAAGGCGCCCGAGGTCAAAGGCCCGGTGGCGATGATCCAATGACCGTCAGTTGGGATCTCGGTAATCTCTTCATAAGAAACAGAAATCAGCGGATGTGCCAAAATTCGGGCGGTCACATCTTCGGCAAAGGTATCACGGTCAACAGCCAAGGCTCCGCCCGCAGGCAAGCGGTGGGCGCGGGCGGTTTGCATGATGATGCCATCAGCCGCCCCCATTTCCCAATGCAACAGACCGACAGCATTTTGCTCGCTATCGTCTGACCGAAACGAGTTTGAGCAAACCATTTCTGCCAGATTGCCTGTGCGATGCGCAAAGGTTGCAACCTTGGGCCGCATTTCGTGAATGACCACCCGCACGCCCATTTGGGCGGCCTGCCAGGCTGCTTCTGACCCGGCCATGCCGCCGCCGATGATGTTCAATGTTTTTTCCATAGCCGGGATGTAGCCCTTGGCCCCCGGTTTGAAAAGGGGGCTTTGGACGACGAATTAGAACATTCCGCGCCGGAAAAGCTGATCCAGCGGTTTAGAGCGGCCAAAGCTGCGGCTTGCCACCGTATTGCCACCTGCGCCAAAACGCCAAGTCACACCGATTTGCGCCACGATCTCACCGGGGCGGCCATTGCGGCCTGACATTTTGTCATAGCCCACCGCCGCGCTGATACGGATAGGTTGGTTTGGAATGTCATAGTGAACGCCCACTCGCAGGCCATACCCCACGGCGCGCAAGAAGCTTTCGTCAAACTCCGTCGCCGATGCCTCGATGTAAGCGGTGGTTGTGTCATTGAAGGCATGTGACGCGCCCAAGCTGGCCGCGATAAAATCCATATTGCGGCGCGTGCCGCCCAAGCGACTGGTTGCAATGCCAATTTCGGCCTTTGCCTCTATCACGGTGGCATCGGACAAGGCGGCCATCACCTCAACGCCGGTACTGCCGATTGTCGCCTCGCGCCCGTCTACATCGCCCAAGGCCAAGAACAGGCCGTATTTGATGCTGTCGCTGGGCTGCATGTAAAGATGCGCATCAATCTGCCCCAACGACCCGCCGGGGTAAGACATTGCAGACAGATCCAGTTGCAGCCCGTGCGCATCGGTAATGCGAAAATCGCCAGCCACCCGGCCAATGGGGCCGCCGGTGTTGGCCAACGTGCCATAGGTCAGCTCAACCTCGGCGAAGTTTAGGCCCAAAGGCGCGCTTTGGGCAAAGATGGGGGACGCGGCGAAAAAGGCGCTGCACAAAAGCAGCGACCGAAGTAGGGTCGTTTTCATGGTGTTACCTTTTGACAGAACCGTCATATCCCGCTCTTGGGGGCCACCTTTCGGCGCGACGATGTGATGAACTGTCACCGTTATCTCAAAAAGCTCATGGTAAATAAATCTTAAATTTAACAGATGGTTAACTGGGCTTTTGGTTAATGCGGAGCTGCGAAAAGCCTGCTGCGTTCGGTCTGAACAAAGTTTGCCGGATCGGTGCCATCAAACCGACCCAAAGCTTGCGCCGTGTCAAAGAACCCTTGTCCAGGCAGATCGCCTGAAAGTTTGGTATGGCAAAGGGCGGCCCGCAAAGGCCGCCCTTGTTTTGTATCCTCAACCATTAGGGCCTCTAACGCCGCTGTTAGTTTGGCAATCGACCCCGGCCCAGGAATGCCCAACTGGCGGGCCAAAGCGCCGTAGCTGATGGTTTGCCCGTGCTGCGCCAATATGGCCAAAGCGGTTGGCAAATCATGCATGAAAGCCCCTCAAAGCTCTACCGTGTCCTCATCTCCTTGGTCGGCGATGCGGGCGACGGAAACGACCACCTCGCCCTTACCGGTATCAAACACTTTCACGCCACCTGCCGCACGCGAGCGGAACGAAATCCCTTCAACGGGGCAGCGGATCGACTGGCCTGTTGAGGTGGCCAGCATTACCTGATCTGACCGTTCCACAGGGAAGCAAGCAATCAGCGCACCATTACGGCCAGCCATTGCCTTTACACCTTGGCCGCCACGGCCGCGCACCGGATAATCATGGCTGGACGAAAGCTTGCCCGACCCGCCTGCCGTGATGGTCAGGATCAAATCCTCGGCTAGCGCCATTTCGGCAAAGCGGTCTGCGGCCAAGTCGCCTACAACCGCTGGCTCGTCTTCTTCTGCCTCCGGCTCATCCACCACACCTTCTTGGGCGCGCCGCATTTTCAGATAGGCGGCGCGTTCATCCGGGGTCGCGTCAAAATGGCGAATGACCGACATTGAAACTACTGTGTCGTCACCTTGGAGCCTGATGCCGCGCACACCCGTGGACCCGCGGCTTTTGAACACCCGCACTTCGGTCGTGGGGAAGCGGATGGCACGACCGCCCGAAGTGACCAGCATGATATCATCATTTTCGTCGCAAATTCGGGCGTTTACCAAGGAAACGCCTTCGGGTAGCTTCATGGCTATTTTACCATTGCGCATCACATTAGTGAAATCGGACAAGGCGTTCTGGCGCACATCGCCATCGGAGGTCGCAAAGAAAATCTGCAAATCATCCCATTCTTCGTCCGGCACATCGACGGGCAGAATGGCAGCAATCGAAACGCCAGCCAAAATTGGCAGAATGTTGACCATCGCCTTGCCGCGCGCATTGCGACCCGACAAGGGCAAACGCCAGCATTTCAGCTTGTAAACCATGCCATCGGTGGTGAAAAACAGCAGTTGCGTATGGGTGTTGGCCACAAACAGCGTGGTCACCACATCATCTTCTTTGGTCGACATCGACGACAGGCCTTTGCCGCCTCGCTTTTGCGCGCGGAACTCATGCAACGGCGTGCGCTTGATATAGCCTCCGCTCGTTATGGTCACGACCATATCTTCACGTTCGATCAGGTCTTCGTCTTCCATATCGCCCGACCAATCCGAAATCTCGGTCCGGCGTGGCACGGCGAAAAGCTCTTTAACCTCGGTCAATTCGGCGGCGATGATGCTCATGATCCGTTCACGGCTGCCCAGAATTTCGAGGTAATCCTTGATCTTGCCTGCCAACTCTTGCAGCTCATCGGTAATTTCACCCACTCCAAAGGCGGTCAGGCGCTGCAACCGCAGGTCCAGAATGGCGCGGGCCTGAATTTCAGAGAGGTTATAGGTGCCGTCATCGTTTACTTTATGGCTGGGGTCGTCGATCAGCCGGATAAAGGGGATGATATCACCCGCGGGCCAACGCCGTGTCATCAAGCGCTCGCGCGCCTCTCCCGCATCGGCTGACGAGCGGATGGTTGCAACCACCTCATCCACGTTGGAAACAGCCACAGCCAAACCGCACAGAATATGGCTGCGCTCACGGGCTTTGCGCAGTTCATAGGCGGTGCGGCGCGCAACAACCTCTTCACGAAATGTCAGGAAATAGGTCAGGAAATCGCGCAGTGTTAGCTGTTCTGGCCGCCCACCATTCAGCGCCAACATGTTGCAACCAAAATGAATCTGCATGGACGAAAAGCGGAACAATTGGTTCAAGACCACATCTGCGGTCGCATCACGCTTCAGCTCAATCACCACGCGCACGCCGATCCTGTCAGATTCGTCTTGCACATGCGCAATGCCCTCAACCCGCTTTTCGCGGACCAATTCGGCGATCTTTTCGATCATTGTGGCTTTGTTCACCTGATAAGGGATCTCATCAATGATGATCGCCCAACGGTCTTTGCGAATTTCCTCAACCCGCGTTTTGGCCCGGATAATGACCGACCCGCGCCCTTCCAAATAAGCCTTGCGCGCGCCGGAACGGCCCAATATCACACCACCTGTCGGGAAATCGGGCGCCGGAATAATCTCCATCAACGCTTCGGTTGAAAGATCAGGATCGGCGATCAGCGCCAGCGTGCCATCAATCACTTCGCCAAGGTTATGCGGCGGAATATTGGTCGCCATGCCGACGGCAATACCGCCGGCCCCATTGACCAGCATGTTGGGGTAACGCGCGGGCAAAACGGTTGGTTCGCGGTCTTTGCCATCATAATTGTCTTGAAAATCAACGGTGTCTTTGTCGATATCAGCCAAAAGGAAGTTCGCGGTCTTGGCCATACGCACTTCGGTGTAGCGAAACGCCGCCGCGCGGTCGCCGTCCATCGAGCCAAAATTTCCTTGGCCATCCAGCAGCACCAAAGACATCGAAAAATTCTGCGCCATCCGGACAAGGGCGTCATAAATCGCGCTGTCACCATGCGGGTGGTATTTGCCCATCGTATCGGCCACGGGGCGCGAGGATTTCCGGTAAGGCTTGTCAATCGTATTGCCGACTTCGTTCATCGCATAAAGAATGCGGCGGTGAACGGGCTTCAAGCCATCGCGCAAGTCAGGAATGGCGCGGCTGACGATCACGCTCATCGCGTAATCCAGATAGGCCGTTTTCATTTCATCAACGATAGAAACCTGCGGGCCGTCATGGGCCATACGCTCGACGATTTCATCAGTGTTTTCAGTGTCTTCCGGACGGTCTACCACGTCTGCCGCTCTTTCTTTTTCGGCCCCGCACAGCAAGGCTATATATAGTTGTAAGAACTATAGACCATCCCGGATATAGGGTGCAATGCCACCATGCCCGTCTAATCAGCCAAACTGCGGTTGCTAAGGCCAAGCTAGGCTTAACACATTGCTTTGCCTGTAAAAACACTGACAGGATGCGCTTAAAAAAACCGCCTCTGGCTCATCATCTGTTTAAAAATATCCTCAAGGGGGGAGGGGCATTTGCCCCGAGGGGGCGCGAGCGCCCCCTTGCATACCCTCAAGCCAACCCTATCACGCCGAACGCATCAGCATTCCAAACAGATCGCGCGGATCATCCGGGTCGGCCACCATGTCCAATTGTTCACACATGCCGGTATCGGCCAACTTGCTGTGAACATAGCGCAAAGCCGCGAAATCTTCGATCGCAAAGCCCACAGAATCAAACAAGGTGACTTGCTCCACTGACGTGCGCCCGCCCAATTGGCCGACAATCACTTGCCAAAGTTCGGTCACCGGATGGTCGGGGGCAAGCTGCTGAATCTCGCCTTCCACGCGTGTTTGCGGTGGGTATTCCACAAAGATTGAAGACCGCAAAAGGATATCGCGGTGCAATTCTGTTTTGCCGGGGCAATCGCCGCCAACCCCGTTGATATGCACCCCAGATCCCACCATGTTATCGGTCAAAATCGTTGCCAATTGCTTATCTGCGGTCACCGTGGTGATGATTTGCGCACCTTCAATCGCCTCTTGTGGTGACGTGCAGGCGGTTAGCTTTATCCCCCGGCCTTGCAGGTTCTTTAAGCATTTTGCGGTGGCGGTGGGGTCGATGTCAAAAAACCGAACCTCTTCAATTCCGCAGATTGCTTTAAACGCCAAGGCTTGAAATTCCGCCTGCGCGCCATTGCCGATCAGCGCCATCACCCGTGCGCGCTTTGGAGCCAACCACTTGGCTGCCATGGCGCTGGTCGCCGCCGTGCGCAGGGCTGTCAGAATGGTCATTTCTGACAAAAGGATCGGATAACCCGTCTCGACACTTGCCAAAAGTCCAAAGGCTGTAACGGTTTGCAGCCCTTTCTTCATGTTCGACGGATGGCCGTTCACATATTTGAAACCATAGGTTTCGCCGTCTGATGTGGGCATCAGTTCAATCACGCCCACATCGGAATGGCTGGCGACACGCGGGGTTTTGTCAAAATCCCCCCAACGGCGAAAATCATCCTCTATTTCGTGGGCCAAATCGGTCATCACCCGCTCCACCCCAAGATGAAGAACCAGCTTCATCATATTGGCAACGCTGACAAAAGGCACATAGGCCTGCTTAGACGGGGTCTTCATCTCGCTCTCCTAAAGATCAGCCAAAGCTGCGGGTTGGGCGGTCAAACACTTTGCGGCCCATCAAGCTGGCCACCAGATCGACCATCAGCCGCGCCGTGCGCCCGCGTTCGTCCAAGAATGGGTTCAGCTCGACCAGATCAAGCGACGTAACAAGCCCGCTTTCATGCAGCAATTCCATCACCAAATGCGCCTCGCGGATTGTGGTGCCGCCTGGAACGGTGGTGCCGACCGCAGGGGCGATCGAAGGGTCGAGAAAGTCCACATCCAACGACACATGCAGCATCCCACCCGCGGCCACGACCTTATCTAGAAAATCACGCAGAGGTTTTACGATGCCATGCTCATCCAGCACGCGCATATCGTTGATTTCCAGATCATGCTGCAACAAGGCGGCATGCTCGGCTGGATCAACCGACCGGATCCCGAACAGACAGATGTTTTCCGGCGGGATCGCCGCGGGAAAGGGACCAAAGGCATCAAATCCATCGCGGCCTGTGAAATAGGCGATAGGCGTGCCATGCAGGTTGCCGCTGGTCGTGGTTAAGGGCGTGTGAAAATCGGAATGGGCATCAAGCCACAGCAAAAACAAGGGCTTGCCCTTGGCCGCCGCATGGGCTGCAGCCCCTGCAACTGACCCCAGAGCCAAGGAATGATCGCCGCCCATGATGATCGGAAAGCCGGTGTTCAGCGCCGTATCGGTGGCCGTCCGTAGTGCCTTTGACCAGCCCACAACCTCGGCCAGTGAATGGACCGCGGGGTTGTCACAACGGGCATCCATATCCGGTACCAAAGCAACATCGCCCATATCTTCAACCCCGTGGCCAAGGTCGCGCAGGGTTTGCGCAAGGCCGGCGACACGGTAAGCCGCAGGCCCCATCAAACAACCGGGGCGGCGCTGCCCCTCATCAATTGGGGCGCCGATAAGGATACAGTGCTTGGGCATGGAAAACTCCGATTTTAGGTGTTGGGACAGGTTTGCGCTAAAGTTCTGGCAGAAAGTATCTACATTTCTGCCGATTTGGGCTATCGTATGCGCAAATTGACGCAAGGATGTAGCAAATTGGACGATATTGATCACGGCTTGATTGCCGAATTGCGCCGTGATGGCCGCGCTTCCTTGTCTGACCTTGCCGCACGGTTGGGGGTGGCGCGTGCAACTGTACGGGCGCGGATGGAACGGCTGCAATCCTCGGGTGAGATTGCGGGCTTTTCAGTGTTGACCCGTGGCGATGTGACCGCCTTGCCGGTGCGCGCCCTAATGATGATTGGGATTGAAGGGCGGGGGGCAGAAAAAACAATGGCGCGGCTGACTGGAATTCCCGCGGTGCAGGCGGTCCACTCCACCAATGGGCGCTGGGATCTGATTGCTGAAATCGGCACCGCAACCTTGCAAGACCTTGATGATGTGATGTTTAGGGTGCGTGAGATTGACGGTGTGGTCACATCGGAAACCAACCTGTTGCTGTCGACGCGCCGGGCAGCCGCAAGGCGCTTGGCATAATCGAACCAACCCCATCACAAGCCTGCGACGGCTTAACGCATCCCCATTGGCCCCACCCCAAATCCACGCTAAGCTAAGTGAATTCAAATGTAAGGAAGCCCCATGATTGTTGAGCTTGGCCATTTCGTTCTGATCCTTGCGCTGTTTGTGGCTACGATCCAAACCGTGATGCCGCTGGTTGGCGCGCATTATCGTTGGACCGGCTGGATGGCGGTGGGCGAGGCTGCGGCCAGCGTGCAACTGTTGTTGGTTGCGACCAGCTTTGCGGCCTTAACTTATGCCTTTGTCACGTCGGACTTTTCGGTCGCTTTGGTGGTCAACAACTCCCACACATTGAAACCGATGCTTTATAAAGTTGCGGGCGTTTGGGGCAATCACGAAGGGTCGCTTTTGCTCTGGTCGCTTATTTTGGCAGCCTTCGGTGCCTCGGTCGCGTGGTTCGGGTCCAACCTGCCACCCACGTTGCGCGCGCGGGTGTTGGCCGTGCAAGGCAGCATTGGGGTCGCGTTTTTGCTTTTTATGTTGCTAACCTCAAACCCGTTTTTGCGTTTGGCCGTGCCGCCGTTCAACGGGCAAGACCTTAACCCGTTGTTGCAAGACCCAGGCCTGGCCTTTCACCCTCCGTTTTTGTACCTTGGGTATGTCGGACTGTCGGTATCGTTTTCCTTTGCCGTCGCCGCCTTGATCGAAGGGCGGGTTGATGCCGCTTGGGGCCGTTGGGTCCGGCCATGGACCTTGGCCGCTTGGGTTTTCCTGACCATCGGCATCGCTTTGGGGTCTTGGTGGGCCTATTATGAACTTGGCTGGGGTGGCTTTTGGTTCTGGGATCCAGTTGAAAACGCAAGCTTTATGCCTTGGCTCATCGCCGCAGCCCTGCTCCACTCGGCCATCGTGGTCGAAAAACGCGAGGCGCTGAAGGCCTGGACGATTTTGTTGGCCATTCTTGCCTTTGGCTTCTCGCTGATTGGCACGTTTATCGTTCGGTCTGGCGTGATCACCAGCGTGCATGCCTTTGCCAATGACCCAGAGCGTGGCGTGTTTATCTTGCTGATCCTTGGCTTTTTCATGGGGGGCGCGCTGTTGCTGTTTGCCTTCCGGGCTGGTGCAATGGAGGCCAAAGGCCTGTTCGCCCCTGTCAGCCGCGAAAGCGCTTTGGTCGTCAACAATCTGCTGTTGTCAGTGTCGTGCATGGTGGTCTTTGTCGGCACAATCTGGCCGTTGGTGGCTGAGTTGCTGTGGGACCGCAAACTGAGCGTGGGCGAGCCGTTTTTCAACGCAGCCTTCACACCCTTCATGGTTGTGCTGGCGCTTTTGCTGCCACTTGGTGCGATTTTGTCGTGGAAGCGCGCGCTTATTGGCCGACCATTTCGTGCTCTGATACCTGCACTCGTCTTGGCCGTCTCTCTTTGTCTTTTGGCCTTTGCGATGCAAACGGGGCAATCGGCTTTGGGGCCAATTGGTCTTGGGCTTGGGGCTTGGGTGGTGTTTGGGGCCGTGATTGATCTGTGGTTGCGGTCTGGCCGTGGGGCTATGGCAGAGCGGATGGGCCGCATTTTGCGCCTGCCGCGTGCCGATTGGGGCAAATTCACCGCGCATACCGGCTTTGGCGTCACTGTCTTTGCAGTAGCCGCGATGATGGCGTGGCAGGTCGAAGACATCCGTACCATGCGCGTGGGCGAGAGCTATGATCTAAAGGGTTATACCGTCACCTTGACCTCGGTCGATAAGGAAACCGGGCCAAATTATTTCACCACAATGGCCCGGATGGACATTAGCCATAACGGGGCATTTGTCGCAACGGTTTATCCCGAGAAGCGGATCTACCCGGTGGCAGGCATGCCCACGACCGAGGCAGGGATTGATTACGGCTTTACCCGTGACCTCTACATGGTGATCGGTGATGCGCAGGATGATGGCTCTTGGGCGGTGCGCAGCTATTTCAAACCCTTTGCCAATTGGATTTGGGGTGGCTGTATGTTGATGGCTTTGGGTGGTTTGATCAGCTTGGCCGATCGGCGCTATCGGGTTGCTGCAGGCGCGCGCGCGCGTGCGGTCAAGGCGGTGCCGGCCGAATGATATATCGAATGATCCGCGCCATCACCCTGTCGTTAACCCTTGTAGCTACACCCGTTTTGGCCGTGCAACCCAACGAGGTGCTATCTGATCCCGTGTTGGAAGCCCGCGCCAGAACCCTGTCCAAAGACCTGCGCTGCCTCGTTTGTCGGAATGAAAATATCGACGACAGCAATGCAGATCTGGCGCGTGACCTGCGACTTTTGGTGCGTGAACGCTTGGTCGCCGGTGACAGTGATGACGCGGCGATTGCCTATATCGTTGATCGCTACGGCGAATATGTGTTGCTCAACCCAACCTCCAAAGGGGCGAACCTGCTGCTTTGGATCGCTGGCCCGTTAATGCTGATCTTGGGTGGGGCGATTGCGGGTACCTATGTGCGCCGCCGCCGTGGTCTGGCCGAGGTGGGGCCAAACGAGCTGTCACAAGACGAAGAAAAGCGGCTTGCCGAAATTTTGAAAGACTGACGTATCGTTCTGCTTTCCCTTTGGGGCGCGCCGGCTATGCTGCGGGCAAATCACAAAGGATGCCTTGCATGCAGTATGAAACCATCACCTATTCCGAAACTGACGGTCTGGGCGTCATCACCCTGAACCGCCCTGAGGTGATGAACGCGCTCTCCACCCAGATGCGCGCCGAGCTGACCCATGCAGTAAAAGAGGCCGGTAAAACTGCCCGCGCGCTGGTGATGACCGGGGCAGGGCGTGCGTTTTGTTCGGGCCAAGATTTGGGCGATCGGGCCAAGGTGGCGAATATTGATCTGGAGCGGACGCTTCGGGACGAATATGAACCTTTGCTGCGCGCGATATATGACAGCCCTATCCCTACGATCTCGGCGGTCAACGGGCCTGCGGCTGGGGCAGGGGCCAACCTTGCACTTGCCGCGGATGTGGTCATTGCGTCTCAGTCCGCCAGCTTTATCCAAGCCTTCACCCGCATTGGCCTGATCCCAGATGCCGGCGGCACCTATTGGTTGCCCCGCCAAATCGGTGCGGCTCGCGCCATGGGGGCTGCCTTGTTTGCCGATAAGATTAGCGCAGATCATGCAGCGGCGTGGGGAATGATCTACGAATCCATCCCAGATTCAGGCTTTACCGCCCATTGGCAGGCCCGCGCTGCTCATTTGGCCAATGGCCCGACGGCGGCTTACAAAGCCGTTAAAACCGCCATCCGCGCCAGCCATAGCAACACGCTTGATCAGCAGTTGACGCTAGAGGCGCAGCTGCAAGGGGCTTGCGGCCAGACCCATGACTTCAAAGAAGGCGTGATTGCGTTCTTGGAAAAGCGCCCGCCTCAGTTTGAAGGGCGTTAATCCGCTAAAACGCAAACGGGCAGCCGGAAAACTGCTGCCCGTTTGGTTGCCCTAACGTCCCCAAATGTATCGCTACGCCCCGCGTGAAAGCGCTGCGACCCCGGTCCGCGCAATCTCACGCAAGCCCAATGGCCGCATCAAATCGGCAAAGGCATCAATCTTTTCCGGCGTACCTGTCATCTCGAACACAAAGCTTTCCAGCGTGCTGTCCACAACATTGGCGCGGAAAATCTCAGCCAAACGCAAGGCTTCAATCCTTGCATCGCCTTTGCCTGCAACCTTGAACAACGCCAATTCGCGCTGCACAGACGGCCCTTCGACCGTCAAATCATGCACCTCATGCACAGGCACAATCCGGCCCAACTGCGCCTTGATCTGCACAATCACCTGCGGGGTGCCACGGGTCACAATGGTAATACGCGACCGCTTGCCTTCATGGTCCACCTCGGCCACGGTCAGGCTGTCAATGTTATAACCGCGCCCGGAAAACAGGCCAATCACCCGCGCCAAAACACCGCTTTCATTGTCGACCAACACCGCAAGCGTGTGCTGCTCAATCACATCCCCATTCGGATCGCGCAAATCATACGCGGAATGGCTGGTAGACCCTTGTTGTATATTCAGCGGCGACATGTGTTTCGCCCTTTCATCTGTTCAAAAATATCCCACGGGGGTCCGGGGGTGTGAAACCCCCGGCTCTCTCAACTTAGTGGCGTCAGACCAATACAGCGCCCTTAGCACCAATCGCTCCCGCCGTGTCCGCATCGCCCAGCAACATTTCATTATGCGGCTTGCCAGATGGGATCATCGGGAAACAGTTTTCATGCTTTTCAACGAGGCAATCAAAAATCACCGGTCCGTCATAGCGGATCATCTCCATGATCGCGTCGTCTAGGTCCTTCGGGTCCGACACCTTGATCCCCTTACACCCAAACGCCTCGGCCAGTTTCACAAAGTCGGGCAAAGATTCCGACCAGCTTTGCGAATAGCGTTCGCCATGCAGCAACTGCTGCCACTGGCGCACCATGCCCAACCGTTCATTGTTCAAGATGAACTGCTTTGCAGGTGCGCGAAACTGCATCGCCGTGCTCATTTCTTGCATGTTCATCAACCAAGATGCCTCACCAGCGACGTTGATCACCAGCGCATCAGGATGGGCAATCTGCACGCCGATGGATGCAGGCAGGCCGTAGCCCATGGTGCCAAGGCCCCCAGATGTCATCCAACGGTTCGGGTCTTCAAAGCCCAAGTATTGTGCCGCCCACATTTGGTGTTGGCCCACTTCGGTGGTGATATAGCGGTCCATGCCTTTTGTCAGCGCTTCCAAACGCTGCAAGGCATATTGAGGTTTGATCACGGTGCTGGAGTTCTTGTAATCAAGGCAATTGATAGCCTTCCATTCGGCAATCTGTTTCCACCACTTTGCCAGCGCAGGCTTGTTCACCTTGCGGCCCCGCGCTTTCCACAAGCGCAGCGCATCTTCCAGCACATGGCCTACATCGCCCAAAATCGGCACATCCACGCGGATCACCTTGTTCAACGATGAAGCGTCAATATCCACATGCACCTTGCGGCTGTTCGGGCTGAAATCGGCAATGCGCCCGGTGATCCGGTCGTCAAAGCGCGCGCCGATGTTCAACATCAAGTCGCAGCCATGCATGGACAAGTTCGCCTCATAGGTGCCGTGCATACCCAACATGCCCAACCACTTGTCGCCGGAGGCCGGATAGCAGCCAAGCCCCATCAAGGTTGACGTGATCGGGAAACCCGTGGCCTCCACAAATTCGCGCAGCAATTGGCTGGCAGCGGGGCCAGAGTTGATAACGCCGCCGCCGGTGTAAAACAGCGGGCGCTCGGCGGTTTCCATCATCTCGACCATGCGGGTGATCGCCTCAATATCGCCCTTCAGCTTGGGCTGATAATGCGACACCTTGGCCTTTTGCGGCGGCATATACTCGGCAGTGGCGAATTGCACATCCTTGGGGATGTCGATCAACACAGGACCGGGGCGGCCATGGGTAGCGACATGAAACGCTTGATGGATCACTTCGGACAGGTTGGCGGTGTCTTTGACGAGCCAGTTATGCTTGGTGCAAGGCCGTGTGATGCCAACGGTATCAGCCTCTTGGAACCCGTCCGTCCCGATCATAAAGGTCGGCACTTGGCCGGTGAACACCACCAAGGGGATGCTATCCATCAACGCGTCGGTCAATCCCGTCACTGCATTGGTTGCACCGGGGCCAGAGGTTACCAAAACAACGCCGGGCTTGCCGGTTGAGCGGGCATAGCCTTCGGCCATATGCACAGCCCCTTGCTCATGGCGAACCATAACATGGCGAATGTCGTTTTGCTGAAAAATCGCGTCATAGATCGGCAGAACCGCGCCCCCGGGGTAGCCAAAGATCACTTCGACGCCTTGGTCCTTCATGGCCTGAACAACCATTTCGGCACCCGTCATTATGCGTCCGCCAGTGTTTGCCTGTGTCATCTCATTTCTTCCTTTGTCGCCGTACGTTACGGCCTATCGCAACAAAAAGCCCCCAGAGGTAAAGCGGGGGGCGCATGGGTTTGGAAAGAGGTTTCCGCTACCGGCCCATTCGCCTATTCTCAATGACCACAACAAGCTTGTTCATGTGTCCAACCCCTTAATTCTGGCGCGACCATATGGCGGGTCAAAAGGCGCGTCAACACCCAAAAACCGGAATAAAGTGTCGCAGGTGTGAAAGAAAGTTATCGAAAATTACAAAACTATGCGTTTAAACGTAAGAAGCGCGAAACCTGAGGTGGAAGATTGCGCAAAATTTATGCCACTTTGCTTACGGCTGGGTAAAACACCGGGCGGAGAGTTTGCTTAGCCTTGGCGAGAATAGCAAACGGCGTTAAATTTGTTGCCGTCTTGGTCGCGCAGATAGGCCGCATAGAAGGCCGGGCCGTATTGGGGACGCAAGCCAGAAGATGCCTCGCATATCCCACCTTGGGCTATTGCAGCGCGATACACCGCGTCAACCTGTGCTCGTCTTTGGGCTAGGAAGGACACCATCGTGGCATTGCCAGGATGAGCGGAGGCTCCATCAAAAGGCACCGTGCCCATAAATGTGGTCCGGGGTCATCTAGGCCCCAAGTGGCATTGCCGGCGGCGAGATCAAGGTCACATCGAGCATGGCCCAAAGGTGCCATGACGGCATCATAAAAAGCCACGACGCGGGGCAGATCGTTGGTGCCTAACTGTCGCGTCCCGGATGATTGCGCGGTGATTTGACGAAGAGATGTGGGTGTGTTTTGTGCCAGTCTTTCATCGCCTGCATTGGCGTTCGGCTCCCCAAGGCTGATTGCGGCAACTGCGTGTTGTAGAG
>Ga0209390_10004170_pt1 | contig 22075 bp, 19 predicted proteins | sample BON01_FD_187212 | JGI IMG/M metagenome (GOLD analysis project Ga0209390, IMG submission 187212) | Freshwater microbial communities from Lake Bonney liftoff mats and glacier meltwater in Antarctica - BON-01 (SPAdes) (version 2) | ecosystem: Environmental > Aquatic > Freshwater > Ice > Glacier... | reverse complement strand
GGCGCTTGTGAACTCCTCACTCGTTACGTACGGAAAAGAATCAATAATGTGTGTGCCGTTCACCAAAAAAATGCAGGAGTCACCAACGACAGTGCCAACTAATCCACCTTGGACCGCACGAACCGCAGCGATGGTGGCGAAACTTCCCCGCTGCGCCGCTGCGATTTGCATCCACGACAGTTCAGTGTCTAGACCCATGCCAGTGCTGTGATTGTCATACTCCGCTAATGCGGCTTCTAGAAAGGATGCAGGATCCACGGACCACGTTTTTGCCAAGAGGCGCGCCCAGCGCCGGGCAGCAAAAGACTCGGTAGCGCCATCGAAAATAGCCGCGCGGGACTCACTTGGCATGAAAGCCAGGGCGTCCTCATTAGATTGCGGATGCGCGAACTCCTTCGGCGCCGACCATACGGAAGCTAAGGTCAATCCATATGAAGGATTGCTTGCTAAGTCGGCCGAATCAGGTTGCCACTTTGCGACCCACGCGGTCTGAGAAACACCTGTGATGATGTTGATGGGATCAGAAGACGAGTCGTGACCATCAGCCGGCGAATCCAGTCGTTCTGACCCCTTACGGTCAATATATTTGGCATGCCATTCGTTTTTCTTAAGTCCCCAAAACCCGTTTTCCCTAATGTCGGCTGCCGCCGCAATCACAAAGAGGACTGCGAACGCAATTGCCCAAACAATAAAGAAAATCATGAGTATCGCCGTAGCCAAACTTGTAAAGCCCATGTGAACTTCCTTGGCTAGCGCATAGCTGCAGGGCGCGAGCCAATATCAATAAACATGACCAAGCGTTCGGCATCCGCATTCATCATCATCGCCCGCGCATCAACGGCGAGAGTCTCACCGTGTGCATCGTGCGCATAGGTACGAATGTGGTCAGGAAACGTACTGGACATGCGAAACATCGACTTAGAGTGCGCATTTGGTAACTGTGATTCCATGCGGGGGAATTGAGTTGGTTCAACATCCTCACCCGTGACATGCACGTTGTACAATAGCGTTTCACCATCATTAGTGGACAATGATCGAAGAATAGAAGCGTTATGTTCAGGATCACCATCAGTTGTCACACCATCGCTAATGTGCAGAACCGTGACAGGGAAACTATCCCGATGCGCCGATGACCATGCGGCAACGATCCGCGCGCACTCGCCAATGGCGGCCTGCATAGGGGTGCCCCCGTCGCCTTGAGGATCCAACCACACGGGGAATTTCACACTCTGCTCAACAAGACCACCAGCACCGTCATCGATTTTTCGTACACGTTCCTCGACACGCAGTGTGTTATCCGCCACCACACTGATTGGGTTGAAAAACTCTTGCGCCAACGCGCCAGTTAGCGCATTGTGAACACCGTCACCGCCGTAACCTATGACCGCGACATCAAAATAGTCACGCACTCCATCCTCACGCGTGCAACGAATAATCAGATCACGTAACGTGCGATTAAGAACATCGGCAACGAACTGCGCTTTTGTTACCCCAGAATGCATGCCCTCATTCATGCTCGCCGACTGATCAACAAGAAAAACGTACGCCGTTGGCGTTGTGCGACTAATTTCGGCTGAATACATAAATTCCCCCTAGTTGCTAACACGTAAGAGTCTAGGGCCTGGTGGTTCCAGAAGGAAACAAATAAAGGAAAGCGACCATGTGAGGCACCCAAACACTGGGCAAACCCAATGTTTTATTGATTAGCAAGTCGATGAGGGGACAAAACACGTTTAGTAATGCCATACTCAGAAACAACAAGAAACCGAAAAGCTAACGTTAGGAGGTAGGTGTGTCGGGCAATATTGAGCAAGAAAACGCTGATCGACTCAAAGGATTACAAGGCGGGGGCCAACAACAAGGGGCACATCCGACGCCCATTTTTTTAAGAACCGGAGGGTTTCAACCACGAAATGGGTTGGGCATCGCAGCGCTAGTACTTGGGATCATCGGAATGATCCCCTTTCCCATTACAGGTTTTTGGTGCAGCCTGCTCGCCATAATTTTTGGTGCGATAGGACGCAATCGTGCACGCTCAGGAATAGCCACCAACAAGGTGATGGCGACGTGGGGTTTGTGGCTCGGCATTGTGGGTATGTGCATTCAAGCACTAGCTGGATTGGCCATCGCGTTCAGTTAAAAACCTACACAGGGGAGACACATATCTGCGGGAAGTGACTCATCACAAAAACACCGAACCAAAGTGGAAAAACAAAGTCGAAAAAAGGATCGGTTCGACAATGAATATACGGCGCAAGACGTGGGTTACACTCACGGATGGAGGCGCTAAGCTTGTGTGTTTGGGTATGCGTCACACGACAAAAAGCCGATAAATTTTGGGGGATTCATGTCATACGAATACACACAAATGCCGCCACGAAACAGTGGAATGTCTATTGCGGTCATGGTTCTGGGAATCGTTGGACTCGTCTTCCTCTGTGGCTACGGCATTGGCATAATCCCCGCAATCGTTGCCCTCGCACTCACTCCCGGGGCGAAGCGAGAAATCGCGGCTTCGGGAGGCCGACTGGGGGGAACCGGGTTTATTAAGGCAGGTGTCATATGTTCATGGGTCACCGTGGGCATTGTTGGCGCGGGATTAGTAATTGGAATTATTGCTATCGCTATCTCTTTCATCTAGTCGCGCTGTCTCACAAACCGTAGAGGTTCCGCAAAAACCACCACAGCGCAAAAGCGACCGGCAGGAAGAATGTGGCGACAACTTCAATGCGCCTACGCTGGGCGGGCAGCACATTCCAAGCACGCTTGGCGGTGAGTCCTAAAACCAAAAGGACTGGTCCAAGTGCCACAAGGAGGTTGGCATCCGCCGCCATCCACCAATCACCGTGAACGAGGGAAACCACGCTCTGGCTACCTCCACACAAAGGACACTTATACCCCGTCGTTGCAAGCACCGGACACAACGTGTGTCCTAGGAGAATGTCTTGATGGAATCGGGCAACATACGCGAACGCCAGTACAGCGCCCACCAACACGGCAATTGACAAACGCAGCCACAGGACAGGTCGCGTGCCACTACGTCGCTGCTGATCAAAAATTTCCCTGGGTGACACACCCAAATAATAGGTGCTCACTGTCCAAAGCTCACATACTTAGTCAAGACAACACATCGAAAACCGGCAAACAACATGGCACGAAACCAACCCATCCGGGGAAAAAAGCAGGTAACACCCGCCGAAACACATTGGACAGTTGGTGCGCGGACCGACCTGCGGAATAGCTCGTGAAAAAAAGGGGAAAAGAAAAACCCTTCATTCTCCAGAAGCCGCACGGGAAAGGAAGGAAACACGGACATTGATTTCAAGACCCCAGAAACCACTATGGGGACCCGGCGAGAAAAATCTCTCGTCCGCACGGCGCCCAAACGGTAGAAACGTGGAGTAACTCATCTTGCTTGACGAAGATCCGCACGTGACAGATACTGAACAATATTACGAAGGTAAAACTTGGGGGAGCCGTGACTAGCACACAACAGCATCCACAACATCTGGGCAGAAGTGTCGCTGCTATTGCCGTCAGTATTGTCGTTGGCCCAGTGATGATCTGGGCGGGCTTGATCTGCGTCATCACAATTATCCAGCAAGTACTCTCCGGGTTCATTGACCTCTACCAAGCGTCCTGGACCCAAGCCTTCAATCCAGCCGTGTGGCTGGGCCTTGAAAGCATCGGTGGAACAGGTGGAATACTCGACGCACTGATCGGAGGCCCAGGCGCACCTGGTGGAACAGTCAATCGATACGTCACATTCATGCTCTTCGGTCTACTTACCGCCGCCAGTTACGCCGCCATTACCGCGACGTGGAATTGGGCAAGATCCAAGCCACACACAACCTCTCAGATAACCCCGACCCAATAACGAAGGCAACCCACAGTCAAAAATGCGCGGCTGGGCACCAGGGGAAGAAAAGAAAAAAAGGGAAAAACATCGGAAATAACAAGCCCGGGGGATAGCGTTGGGATAACGAATTAGGGGGAAAGATGGGGTTGAGAGACGCGGCCAATTACATGGCCTGGCGGGAAACACGCGCCGTTGAATTGATAGGTCCGTACGCGGTGAAAACCGCAGGGGGCTTTATGAACAGCGCGAACCACATTGTGGTCGACGGATGGCTTTATGCGGGAAGGGATGCAATGTGCTTCTTCGCAGATGACCCCACCATGCTCAATGCCGTGGCGCCCCCAGGGATGGTGGATAGTCGAACACTTGTTATTTCTTACCAAGACTGCGCAGAACCAGTCATCACGGCACCGGGAGCAGCACCCAATGCGATCCTTCATTTCGGGGGTACCAAAGAATTCGTTGGTACCAGCGCAAGAATGCTTGAAGTGGCGCGGATGTGGTTTATGTCGGCTGCTGGAGGCCTCGGAGGCGATACTGATTGGGAAGCACGCTACAACGGGGTAGGCGCACCATTGCACGCAAGAGGGTGGGGTTTGAGTCGGCGCATAAAAAACGCAGTTTCCCTAATCATCGCCGTATCCATATCCATGTACGTACTTGGCGTACAAGCGAGTCGAGGACAGGATTCCATTATTGAAATAATCACGTTCACGGTCGGCGCATTCGTCACCACTGCAATCGTGGCACGAAGCATCCTGACCCTAATCCCGCGCTATGGCAAAGGACAACGGTGAATCGCGGGACGAATGGAATCAATAGGAGTCGGGTGGGTATTCCTATGCCATGCCGTCTGGGTCGCCGTAGTTCTCGCAGCAGTCTTCCTCAGCGTGAATATTGCGAGTAGTCCCGATCGGGAACTAAGTGCAACATCAGTTCTTGACGTCATTCAAGACCGGGGCATTCCCTGTGACGACGCCGAGGTATCTAGACGCTTCGGCACGGTGTGCTACGAGTGCGCGGTTGCCAGTGAGTCATTGTTGATCATGATCGAAGGCTCACCATCAGTGCATACGTTTACTGATCGATTCGCCTTCTCACGACGCGTCATTTGCATCAAAGTGTCCCATCATTTGCCAACTTGGGTTAGCGTCGATTCATAAGCCATTGAGGGGGAGTGGACAAATGATCGATTGCCAAAACATGTAACAGCAGCAACAACAATGGTGATACGGTCATTGTGGGTCACGACATCTGGCGAAAGAAGACATCTGATGCCATCCATATTCGATTACATCGCACTCCACAAGCACCACCCGCACGGCCGGAGAATCCCATGGATTGACCAACGCGAAGGGCAGAAACTCTGCTGGATAGAAGGCAGCGTCCTCGCTCTCAATGTTCCCACCCAAGGAGCATCAGGTCGAGGCCACCTCGTTATTGCTGAGTCGTTTACCGCTGCGTTCATTACCGCCAGTGGAGTCTGTTGGGAAATTGGCCCACTGACGTTAACCACGTCCGATATCCACGAGACGCACGATGGATATTGGCAATTCTTCTTGGATAAACCAATTGGGCTTCACTTTACATTTTACAAGAAAGAAGTGGAACAGTTGATGGCGATACTCCAGGAAAAAAGGTGGCAACCTAATAATGATCAATCACGAAAGGAAAATAAAATGGGGATATTCGGCACAGGAAAGGCTGGGGACAAACCTCCCAAGATTGAGTATCCCCGGGGGCTAGCGCCTGCACCCGGAATTGAGGAAACGTCATATCTAGTAAGTCAAGCACTCGGAAAATCAGGATCAAGTGAAATTCCAAGAGAAGATCTTTCCTCCTACATGGCTGCCTCTTACGCTCACCAACTTGGAATCCCGGAAGGGGACATCATCTTGGCTTGGGGAGCTGCAGCGATTCGAACTCCTGAAGACCAGCGCGAATATCAAGGAACCGTCGTTACGACAAGAAACTCAATGCTCGCCTTCTGGCAGCCGGGAAGAACAAGCCTGATTCACACTTTTCAAGCAAATCACTCAGCAGCCACGGACCAACAATGGATAGGAACATATTCGCTAGGAGCGATCTGGAATGTTGCTGAATATGCAAATAATGATGACAAGTTCATCGTGGGGAAAGCACCTGTGGTTCTCACGGCTCACTTTGGGAAAGACCCACACGCGAACAGGCGCTCACTCACCTGGCTTCACACACTCGCAGTGCTCATCAACTTGTCTGACTCAGATTAGAGAACCGAGGAAGGATCCTTACTCATGATGGCTTTTCGCGAAAACCGCATATTCCCTGATTTTGCCTGATTTTGTTCTAGAATCCGAAAGTGAGAGTGACATAGTGCACGAGCGGATTTTTTGACACCAGTAGCACAAGATGAAAGTAGAACGGTCCAGAATCAAGTCAATAGCGGGGGTAAAAAATGGGGGCACGAGAACAACTGGCACAAATGCACCGCGCACGATTCAACGTGGTGCAGGACCTAATCTCACCAGGGGAACAACTCGTTGACACAGGCTCGGCACGCGCAGAGAGGGTCCCGAATTGGCCCTCACCCGTAGGGAACCAGGACTTCGGAGGCTACATCGTGGTCACCGACAGGCAAGTCATTTATCGAGACCGAATTGGTACAAGGAGCATACCCTGGTCCACCATTCAGCACATGAAGAAGTACCACGTTCGTGGGCTTATGACGACGGGGGTAGAGATCACATTTCAGGATGGGACTGTGGAAGCATTCAGTGGCAACAGCCCTTTCGTAAAGGCTCTGATTCGGCTGAGTAGGTAGCGGCATCTCATGGATATATTTTTATTCGTATTGGGACTCATAGTCGGGTTCACTTGGGGCCGATATGCGTTGAATCCACGTCGTTCGTTGCGTCGGATCACTAACGGCGCCTACGTCCTCAAGCCGCTATTGATGGGAATCGTATTGGGGGGAGTCCTAGTAGTCGGGTACTCGTTGCTCACTCAGTAGACCCACAACGGGTGAACTCGTCCCGCTGGGCAGCCCTGAGTGAAACTGTGACCGATGGTGGTATCAAGATTTACAGTCGGAACTTTTCTACCCTTAAATGAGCGACGCACATTCGAATAATAGATGCCGTGGACGATTCGCAGGGCTACTACGAGGGGCACGCGAACAAGCGGCACAAATACGGGACTTTACGAATATCACTATTATTGAATTCCATAAAAGGGCCAGAGGGGGGAGAAATGTTCGGCAGGAAGCGTCATCGTGAAAAAGCTCGCGATTCCTATATTGGATCAGTATTGGTGACTATGACCCAAGCCGCCATTGCCGTCTCGGAAGAGACAGACAAGCAGGTGGATACAAAGAACACGCTCCTTGATCTGGTTATGGGAACTGTTACGCGAGCGGAAAGTGAACTCTCAGATCCCGAAACTCTGACCTACCTGCTAGATCTAGTGAACTATATGGGTCAAACCGATGAGAATCGTCAAGCATGGCGAATGTTCGCCGAATTAGATGTCGATGAAGAGCTAGCTGTTCATCTCGCGGACACGTTTGACCGATTGGCGTCATCGAGACGAGAGGATGCATACGCTGCCTACTTAGAGGAAGTGGCACCCTCATTCGGATTTGATACTGAAGAAGATGTGCCTTTTGTGTTTCAGATACTCGCGATGCACGCATCAGTAACGATGGTGACTGTTTTTCAAGACACGCTCACCTCGACAAAAGTCGAGCAAGCAGAGCGCCGATTTTGGGCCGCGTTCTATGAAGGTCTGATGATTGCTACGTGGATGTCATGGGAACGCCTAGCCATTAAACACGGCAAGCCATTAGGTTATGAGCCTCGATTATGAAAGGTCATCGTGTAAGTGTGCACACGCGATAGCTGCCATGTGGGCTGACCGCGGCATCGTGACGCCGCTAACTAAGTAGAGCGGCACAGAAGGAAAAAGGGTGAGGGAACATGAACAACATTGAAGCGCGAGCGATTCTTGGTATTTCCTCAAGTGCCACCATCGCTGAGGCACGCAAGGCACATAGAGATCTGGCAAAGATCTTCCACCCGGATCGCCACTCATCAGGCTCTGAAGAAGATACCCGTCGGGCGAATCAAGCCATGGCACAAATAAACCAGGCACTCGATGTACTCAAGGATTTCGACAAAAGAGGAACATGTCAATCCGGCAGGAACACAGGCTCAAGTTATTCAGAAGGGTTCACCTATGCAAGGCCAGCGCACAGGAATGAATGTCACTTGTGTGGTTTTCAACCTGCGGGACCAGCAACTTTTCGCGCATACGCAGGAGCACTCATCTGGGTCACATCACGGAAATTTGAAGGCTCCTTTTGTCGCTTATGTGCCCAAACACTATTTCGCGAAGCCCAATCAATAAACCTCACCCGTGGCTGGTGGGGTCTATCCATATTTCCCATGACGTTCGCGTTAGTGGCAAACATAATTAACTGGGTGCACATTCGGAAAATAGGCAATCCGTCATCCCGGGACTCTTCAGTAGTAACACCATTAACGTACCCCGTACCACCGGCCCGACCAGTACTTCTACGGCCGACGGTCTGGATAGCCAGCGTCGTAGCGATGCTCATACTTTTCGTGTGGCTCGGCTCAGCTCTCGCGCTACCCCAACGGGTGACACCCACGACGGCCTCCACAGTCCCACTCCCTGATATCCCCGCCCCGAATTCAGAGGAAGTGCTCCGAAGGCTCCTCATGGAAAAGGCTTACGATCCCGGTTCCTGCTGGACCGCGCCAGACAGTGCTGGAATGATTTCGCCAGTTTTCTGCAGCGACGTGACGGCAGAGTTCAAAGTATCAATCGTTGTCAGTGACGAAATGGATTGCCCCAATACGACCAGCGGCACCGTTATAACCGAACGAACAAATTCGAGGCGTCCTGGGCTTGTAGCTTGCTTGCAATCACGAGTTTAAGGATGTTGAGGCTCTCCAAATGACAGTACCCATTGCAGCGATAAGGCAGGTAGAGATCCCATTCGACACCAAGTGTTGACGTGGTCGATCCGAGGATAATTGTTAAAGTGCAATATCCAGGGGACGCGGCACGTTACGCCCAATTTCGAGTGAAAAAGGAGAATCCAACCGAGTAAGCCGATAGGCAAGAAGTATTCCTGAAAAGGGCAGTGTCCTGACTGGAACGTGCAGCCAGATTAAATGTTGGATTGAGATTCGAAAGTCATGAATCCACCTTGGGGCAGGTATTCGTTAAGCAAACAGAGCACGGCACAACGTTAAATTGAATTGGGATCCAATCCCTCTGCACGTTCTTGGCCGTAAGATCTCCCACGCCCGACTATCTTGCCTGCATCTTTTTGCCGAAAATTTTTAAAAATGGCTCCACACGCTCCACATTTTTCTAGAACGTCACTGCTGTAACTAGGAACAATTTCATCAGGGCGAATGATGCCATAATCCATGCCCGTAAATTGGTCGTCTGTTTCTTGTAAGCCACAGGTGCACGCGAAAAAATTGAGAATACCCATTTGGTAGAACCGAACCTTCTTACTAAACATGCCCATAGTTTGCACCCGTTCCATTCTCGTTAAGTGTGGTTCACAATTATGGATCATCCATTTCGTGCATGAAAATCCTATCGATTGCTGCCCTAATTTATATTGGATTGTGTACGTTGACTCAAAATCGCACTCGGGTCTAGCAAGACTTTTGGCCATGCGGTGTCTTAACTAGACGATGATCGGACTTGGAGAAACTCAGCGAGGGCTTCGACACGAAACATGTGATCGGAGAATTGATTCAATCCTGAGATAACCACAACACCTATGTTGCCGGTGGCGTTGCAAAGAATCACCGTGCCGCCTACGGCTGCGTACTTTTCTTCGGGAGTCAATGTGCTTCATACGCGTTCGTTCCTACCGCTTCGTGCTCACGTTTCGGTGAATTTACCGCGTAACTCAGTGGAAAGATCTATTGCACGCAGTCCTGTGTGGTGACAGATGAATCATGCATGTAGTGGGGGAGTGGCCCTCCCCCACGATCAAGCTGGACGTGTGCATGCACCATCTTCATCGAATGGCTACTGACGCATCGGTCACAATGTACCGCCATGTTGATCACTGAAAGTGCGAAGCCCAATGCGAGGCCAGCGAGAACCTCCGCCGAGGGGAAACCAAGGAAGCTGCCCAAAAAATCCGAGAGCGACTCGACCGCATGTGCACCCTCCCCAAACTCATCAAAGGGATCCAAGAGCAACACGCCAATCGCATGTCCAAGAGCCTCTACGAAGACTCCGCATCTAACCTGCGTGGCCGTAACCGCGACCACGTGCGGCAGCAGCGGTCCAGGGGGAAGAGGGACTTCTAACCGTGAGTGCTACTCGCGATCGGGTGTCTCATGAACCTTGACGGGGAACTCTCGCTGTTCTCCTGCAGCCGATTGGCCTAACCTCACATGAAATGTCGTCGTATTGCTCTGCCACGTGACAAAAGAGCCTGGGTGCCAGAGTTGCTCACCGCCCCACTTCACGAGATCGCGCAACACATGGTGAATGCCCTCTATCCAACGAAGGGGTACGACATCACTGAGCTGGCAAGGCAACGCGAAATCACGAAGAGCCTGCTGGATTGGTAATCGGGTTTATGGGGGAATGTCAGACCCCCGTGGCAATCTACGTTCCAAGGAGTGAAACCAAGACCTCAAGGGGAAAAATTCGGTAGTGGACGGTTAAGGGCAAATCTACCGTCACGCACCCCGTGAATGTTTTACCTGAGGTGTGCCGGTGCCACACCTGTAGAGAAGCGCCAGAGAAGGGAAGACCAATGTGTATTCACTGTCAACGCACGAAGAAAACTACCATTACCGCCACTAGTCCTATCGGGACGGTATTCATTTTCTGTGAGCCGTGCGTCAGTTTTCGTAAGGCAAGAGTTCTCCTTGACATGGGCTGGCACCTCACCCGAACCAGTTACACCTGTCGCTAATTAGTGTAAGCACAAAAATTAGACCCTGAGAACCGTTAACCAACCAAGATTTAAGAAAGGCCGCCACATGAAGCGAATCGTTACATGTCTTCTCGCTTCCGTGTTCCTTTTAACTGTTTCGATTTCACCCGTTTCAGCGGCGCCACCCGCATCCCCCGACAAGAGTGTGGCTTGCGTTAAATCGGAAAACAGAATCGCACGGATGGTACAGCGTGACGCGCCAGCAAAGAAAATTACGGTGGCGGTCAAAAGGGCAAGGAAAATATGTGGCACGGGTACGAAACCAGTCGTCACCCCCACACCTAGTCCAACACCAACAGCGGCGCCGGAAGTTACCCCTGATGTTGCGGGGCTGCCAGTCGGTTGGCAAGAAAACATGCTCAGGCAAGCGAACACGCTACGAGCCGGAGTAGGGGTTGCACCGTTAGCGCTATGTGCGTCTATCAACGCAGCGGCGCAGAAGTACGCGACACTTATGGCAGACACGGGTCATTACGCTCATCAAGGCCCGGATGGACGGTCGCCTTGGGACCGGATGACAGCCGAAGGGTACAACTACCAGTCAGCGGCGGAAAACATCGCTTGGGGTCAAGATGATGTTGATGAAGTGATGCAGGACTGGATTGAATCCCCCGGCCATTACAAAAACCTAGTGAACAAAAGTTTTGATCACGTCGGATTTGGTGGGAGCGCTTCTAGCGACGGTGAGATTTCATGGGTACAAAACTTCGGCGCCGGAGGGAAGTGCTAGTTGGCTCAATCCCCGACGAATCGGTGCGATCCGTCTAAGCAACAGTATATTCTTCAGAGCGGAGGCACCCATGACAACGAACGACAGCACCGCAGCCGACAAAATAATTGCCGCGCTGGGGGTCGGCACGTGGTCCACGGCGGACCTTGTACGGATCGCGCACGCCGTCGCGTGGTGCGGGACCAATACGACGTCCGTCCTTGGACAGTACGGCGAGGAGCTGGTTGCCCGTGCGTTTGACGGCACAATCGCGCCATTCGACCAGAAGGCGTACGACGTAAGTACCCCGGAGCATGGTGATCTGCAGGTCAAAACCTATTCGCTTGGAAAACGCCCAGGCGCCATTCGGTCGTTCGCGCACGACGTGATCGTTCTGCAGGTCGAGCCGACCAGCGCTCGCGTTCGTTCTGCCAAGCGCTACCGGGCCGCGGATCTCTACGCCGTATTCCGTGACGCGTACGAGAGCAAGTTCGCAAGCAAATGGGCGTGGGGAGGAAACCCGGCCGACCGGTTCGAACGCGGGTGGCATATCACGGTCGGAGTACCCAGCGAGGACGTCACAAGCCGGTTCGACGCATGAGCAGGTCGCGCTCCAACTAGATCGCTAGACCCCGCTAACTTCCGAAGCTCCAGATTGAAGGGGAATTAATTCGGGCAGCAGTGGGGAAATAAAAGAAAAAAAAGGGAAAAATTAATGGAGGGGGGGGGAGAGTTGACGACTACTTGCAGGGCAGAAGCTTGACGCATAACGCGTCAAGAGGGCGCGTGAGGCTGATGCCGGTTGCCTCTAACCACACTGCGGTGTTCACGCCCAACACTTCACCCTTGTTGTTGGGTCTGCCCAGAGTGTCGTGGACACAACGTACTGGATGTGGGACGAAATCCTGTACCGGTTGCACAACAATCAGATACCTGAAATCTGGAACGGTACAGAGCAAGGGTGGCAACTCACCAACGTACTCATGGGCCTCATCGTCGGCGGCGACGCCTCACTCGATCAGGTCACTGCCGAAAGGATGGAACGAGAAGCACCCGGATCAACTTCGAAGGACGCAAAAATCATAGAAATTACTTCCTGCCGTTTAACCTAAACGTGCTAAGAAAAATGCACACCTGGGCAACAGTGGAATAAAAGAAAACAAGGGAAAAGATTTTTTTGTTGTGTTCTGTCGTGGGGGAGTGCGGCTCCCGGGGTGGCAAGTTGGAGGCCCAACGATGAACCAGGTGCGGGGCTTGTCGGCAACGCCAAGGCGACCTTCCCACTCCAGATTTCGTCGAAGACGAGATTGCCCACCTCACCAAACTGATCAAAGGGATCAAGCAGTAATACGCCAGCCGCTTGTGTAAGAGCCTGTCCGAAGGCGCCGCAGCCAACCTGCGAGGACGTAACCGTGACTAGAAGCGGCAGCAGCGATCCAGGGGGGAGGAGGGACTTTTAGCGATTAAAGCCGACTGATCGTCACCTGTCTACATTGACGAATTTGGGTTTAGAGCTGTGTCGACGTTAAGTATGCCTGAAAACGTGCGGAACCTAATGCCATCGAGTCGGTATGCGAATAACGCTAGGCTTCGGAGAGCTAGAGGCGTTAGTGAAGGGGGCGGTAATGGACGCGTTTGAGGTGCATCGGCGATTAATTGCCGATTACCAGGCTTTCAGCGAGGGATTCGTCAAGCCACGTGAGCCCCGGCTAGCGGATGCAATTGCCGATTTGTCGGCCAAGGGTGCTCAGTGGCCGGATCCTTGGCTGAGTTTGAACCCGAGTTTTGCATCAGGTGGCCCGATTTCGGAATTAGTAAGCGAAGGTCTTCTCGATCCAGCGTGTGAACAAATCTTTCGGATCAAGCACAATGCGAGTGACCCCGGTAGTCAGGGTCTTATGCTGCATCGGCATCAAAGGCAGGCGATCGAAGCCGCTGCTGAACGGGCGTCATATGTGCTCACCACGGGCACCGGCTCAGGAAAGTCACTCGCCTACATCATTCCGATTGTCGATCGTGTCTTACGAGAAGGCAGTGGCAAAGGCATTCGAGCCATCGTTGTGTATCCGATGAATGCCTTGGCAAACAGTCAAGTCGAGGAATTGCGAAAGTTTCTTGATTACGGATTTCCAGGTGGTCCGCCTGTCACATTCAAACGCTACACAGGACAAGAGAAGCAATCGGAAAGAGATGAGATCCTGGCGAATCCGCCAGATATATTGCTGACGAACTACGTGATGCTTGAACTCATTCTCACCCGACCGGATGAGCGTTCGGCTCTCATTAACGCGGCGCAGGGCCTGCAATTCCTAGTTCTTGATGAACTGCATACCTATCGAGGGCGGCAGGGCGCCGATGTTGCAATGTTGGTGCGGCGTGTCAGGGAAGCGTGCGGCGCGGATGAGTCGATGCAGGCGATTGGCACTTCGGCGACGATGTCAAGTAAGGGCACGACGGAGGAACAGCAACGTGATGTGGCTGCAGTTGCAACACGCATCTTTGGTACCACTGTTGAACCACATCACGTAATTACTGAATCTTTGGTTCGCGCAACAACAGACCGTAACCCGAGCCGGACAGATCTCGTCACGACCTTGCAAGCCCGTGGGCCTGCGGAGGCAAAAGATCCGGCGTTAATGGCTGGATACGAAGGATTGACCACTGATCCACTGGCTTCTTGGATTGAAGACATCTTCGGGGTAACGGAGGAGCCCAAAACCGGTCGCTTAGTGCGGCAACAGCCGACGACGGTGGATCGGGCGGCCGCGCAATTATCGGAGTTTACAAATGAAAACCGAGCACTGTCGGCTGCTGCTATTCGTGCCACATTGCTTGCAGGATCGAGGAGTAAGAGCGCTGAAAGCGGCAGGCCTTTGTTTGCATTTAGGCTGCATCAGTTTATTTCCAAGAGTGGTTCTGTATTTGTCACGGCAGAAACGCCTACTGCGCGGGAAATCGAATCCGAATACCAAGTGGTTCTTCCAGGAGAGTTGGAGCGTCGTCTATACCCACTGGCCTTCTGTCGCGAGTGTGGGCAGGAATATCTCATGGTTCGCCGTACGGAAACAGTTGATGGACCCCGAGTTCTAGCAAGACTTGGGCTCACGCAACAGAGTGAGGAAGACGGATACCTCTTTATCTCGCCGGACGCTGAGTGGCCTTCTGATCCCCTAGCTGCGGGCCGGTTGCCAGTAAGTTGGCTGGAGGAACACGCGAGGGGAGTCCGCATTCGCCAAGCTCGAAAAAAGAATGTGCCGCAGCGCGTTCAGGTTGATGTAGATGGCGCGCTTTACAGCGGTGATCAATCTGTAGGCACGACAGCTGCATTCATTCCCAGACAACTTCGGTTCTGTCTGCAATGTGGGGTCAGTTACGAAGCGCAGAACACCTCGGAGGTGGCCAAACTGGCCACACTCGACATGGAGGGTCGATCAAGTGCTATGACAGTCATCGCGTCCAGCATTGTTCGAACACTCAAGGCGATGCCTCCGTCAGAACTTCCTGCTGATGCTCGAAAGCTTCTCACCTTTGTTGATAATCGTCAGGATGCTTCGCTTCAGGCGGGTCACTTAAATGATTTCGTTCAAGTTGTTCGTCTTCGCGGTGCGCTATATCAAGCCGTCCTGGCGGCAGATCAGGATATTGGTCTTGAGTCATTGGACTTTGGCAGTGCCCTCGCAAAGTCGATGGGTTTGAGCCCAGATGAATACGCTCTCGCACCTGAGGCTGCTGACTTACGCAACGCGCAACGGGCGTTGCGGGGTGTTTTGGAATATCGCGCTCTCATGGATCTACGCAAAGGTTTCAGGGTAACGCTGCCAAACCTCGAACAAACTGGGCTCATAGTTCTCAGCTACCCATTTGCATCAACGCTTGCGGCACGACAAGATTTGTGGGCAGATGCGCACCCGCTGCTTCAACAGATGGACGCCGACCAACGACTCGAAGTTATTCGCGTGTGTATGGACGAATATCGACGCAACCTTGCTATCGAGGCAGACGTGCTCTCCTTTGAGTCCTTCGAACGACTGCGTAAACTTTCACGCGATCATCTTTCCGGGCTCTGGGCATTGTCAATTGGAGAACAAGACCCCGACCCTGGCATGGTGATTTTGTTTCCACGTGGAAAGAACCCGCCTGCAAATGTGTTTAGCATGACGGGTCGTGGTGCATTCGGTCGATGGCTAAAGGGTCGCGTAGACGACCCGGGCGTGAATTCCGCGGAAACTGACCTCATTCTGGCCTCGCTCACTGCTGTGCTTGAGCGTGAAGGGATGGTGACCAAGGTGACAGAACGCAACTATGTCGGCTTCCGTCTCAATGCCTCCGCACTCACGCTCCTTCCAGGCGATGGCCAGCAGGGCGCGCCGGATCCAGTGAGACGCCAATTTGGTGCAGATGCTGCTCCTCGTGTGGTTCCGTTTTTCCGGGATTTGTACCGCGATGCTGCTGACGCGGTTGGGAGCCTTGTCGCTTCGGAGCACACCGCGCAGGTTGGCGCCCTGGACAGACAAGAGCGCGAGGACAATTTTCGTCAAGGCAAGTTGCCTTTGTTGTTCTGCTCTCCGACCATGGAACTGGGAGTCGATATCGCATCCTTGAACGCTGTTGCCATGCGAAATGTTCCGCCGACTCCAGCTAACTATGCCCAGCGTTCGGGGCGTGCGGGGCGTTCAGGCCAACAAGCGATTGTTGTCACGTACTGCTCCAGTGGCAATGCGCATGATTCCTATTACTTCGCTCGGTCCCAATTGATGGTCGCAGGTCAGGTGCTCCCGCCTCGTTTGGATCTTGCAAATGAAGATCTGATTCGCTCACATGTGCACGCTGTTTGGCTTGCGGAGGCCCTGGCAGCGACGCAAGAGGGACTCGGTCGGTCATTAGCCAATATTCTGGATCTCACGCAAAAGGGCCTGCCAGTCGGGGCTGAACTTGTCGAGATCCTCCAGGATCCTGATGCTGCTAGTCGTTCCTTGCGCAATGCTAGGAAAATTCTGCAACCTCTTCAAGCCGAACTCTCAGAAGCTTCCTGGTGGACCGAATCATGGATTGAAACCGTTGTTGCTGAAGCTGCGCAGCGCTTTGATGACGCTTGTCAACGGTGGCGTGATCTGTACACGTTGGCCGCTCAGGAGAAGGATGCCGCCCATGTCACGAACTCCGACCCCACGGCAAGTGCGAAGACGCGCGAGGAGGCTCGTCGCAGATATGGCGAGGCTTCGCGTCGCGTCGAGTTGCTCCTTAATGAATCTGACGGGCAGGGTCAATCCGACTTTTACACCTATAGGTACTTAGCGAGTGAAGGATTCCTGCCCGGCTATAGCTTCCCCCGTCTGCCGTTGGCGGCATTCATTCCCGGAAACAGAGACAAGGATTCAAGCTGGTTACAGCGTGCGAGATTCCTTGCTATTCGTGAATTCGGGCCCAAGGCACTCATTTATCACGAGGGTGCTCGATATGAAGTTTCTCGAATAGCACTACCCCGAGGTGGTGATGGCGAGACAGCGGGTGAAGTAATCAGAACCGCAGTGAAAGTATGCAACTCATGTGGTTATCACCACAATCGGGAAGTGGGTGTAGATGTTTGTGAATCTTGTGGCGAGCAACTGTCGGTCGTTTGGCCCTCGATGCTCCAGCTCCAGCAAGTAATCACCAGACCCCGTAAACGAATCAGTGCCGACGAAGAAGAGCGCAATCGAGTTGGATTCCAACTTCGCACCACCTATAGGTTCCCAGAGCGTCCCGACTCTCATGGACAACTAGTGCCAGGACGTCAGGATGTAAGTGTCCTTGACGTTGATGGCCTAAACATTGCGAGCATCACATACGGTGATGCAGCGGAGATTCGAGTTGTAAACCTGGGGCGTAGAGGCCGGGCGATGCAAGAAGTCTTTGGTTTCAATCTAGACCTGGTAAAAGGACGTTGGCTTCCCGATAAGGATGAGCGTTCCGATGATGGTGACGACGAAATTGATTTGAAAGACGTGAAGAGCAGGGATCGAGTTATCCCCTATGTTGAGGATCGCCGCAACATTGCCCTGATGCGGTGGAACTCCACAATCACAGATTCCGAGGCTGTGACGCTTCAGTATGCGATTGAGCGCGGAATAGAAACGGCTTTTCAACTCGAAGATTCCGAACTCACCACCGAACTCTTACCCGACGCTGATGGCAAAGGCCGTTTCTTACTGATCGAAGCGGCAGAGGGTGGCGCTGGAGTATTACGCCGCGTTCAAGGTGAGCCAGGAGCAATTTCCCTCGCTGCTGTTGAGGCCCTCCGATTGATGCACGTCGACCCAGTTTCAGGACAAGAAAGTGATGATTCCTGTGTTCGCGGATGCTACCGCTGCCTATTGACCTACGGCAACCAGATGGATCATGAGAAAATCGATCGCCGTCTCGCTATCCCGAAGCTACTTGCTCTGTCCTCGGCACATGTAAATGCCGTATTGGGTGAGGTCGATCTCGAGGGTCAGGGGAGTGCGCGACTAAGTGAACCCGTCTTGATCGATCCAGATCGATTGTCACCGATAGCTGCTAGCTTGCTGACTGTGCTGGAAAGTCTTGGCCTGCAACAACCGCAGGTCGCGGACATGGTGATTGAGGGCATCCGTGTTGACTTCGCGTATCCGACGCGAAAAGCAGCTGTTATTTGTGCAAATACCGATGATGCTTGGGATACCGCAGCCCTGCTGATGTCTGGTTGGAACGTGGTGCTTATCGCTGAAGAAGATGATCTTGCCACTGTGATTGAAGCAAATCCAAGTGTTTTTGGTGTGCTCGTATGACGATCGAAGTTTTTGAAGTGGGGGCCCTCGTCAGTGCTCGCGGACGTGAATGGGTGGTGCAGCCCGGTAGCTCGGAGTCACTTGTCATTGTCAGACCTTTAGGTGGCGGGGTTGATGACACCTCTGCCCTTTTACCAAGTGTCGAGCCAATACAAATGGCTACGTTTGCACCACCATCTGCCGACGACCTCGGTGACGATCGGTCGGCCCGACTTCTTCGTGATGCACTTCGCATTGGTTTTCGATCCTCGGGTGGCCCATTCCGTTGTTTGGCTGGTATCGCTGTGAGTCCACGCCCGTATCAAATCGTTCCCCTTCTTTTAGCACTGCGACAAGACATTGTTCGCCTCCTAATTGCCGATGATGTTGGTATTGGCAAGACGATTGAGGCTGCGCTTATCGCCGCAGAACTGCTTGCAACTGGTTCGGCACAGCGGATGTCCGTGTTGTGTCCACCGAGCCTGGCCGAGCAATGGCAGCAAGAGTTACGAGAGAAGTTCGGATTAGAGTCTGAACTCGTCCTAGCTGGAACGATCAGGCGACTTGAGCGTGGTCTTGCTCAGGATGAGTCAGTGTTTGATCGATATCCAATTACAATTGTATCGACCGATTTCATCAAGGCAGAACATCGCCGCAACGACTTTCTGCGTGCGGCGCCGGACCTAATCATTATTGATGAAGCTCACACGGCGATTTCTGACGATTCAGGAAAGGGCAATGCTGGTCGCACACAGCGATATCGGCTTGTGCGGGCTCTTGCAGACGATCCCGAACGTCATCTCATTCTGGTGACTGCGACACCTCACTCGGGCAATGAAACGGCTTTTCGTAATCTAATAGGTTTGTGCGATCGCGAACTCTTGAAGGTGGACCTCGCAACCGAGGCAGGCCGCATCTTGCTTTCCGAATACATGATCCAACGCCGACGAGCCGACATTCGGTCTTTCCTTGGCGCTGATACCCAGTTCCCTGCCGATCGTGAGACTAAAGAAGTGTCCTACCGGCTATCGCCAGAACATAGGGAGCTCTTCGACTCGGTTCTCGCATATGTTCGTGGTCAAGTGCAAGACACCTCTGGCACGAAACTTCAGCAACGAGTTCGCTGGTGGTCAGCTCTTTCGTTGCTTCGGTCGACTGCCTCATCGCCTGCGGCCGCAGCCGCAACCCTTTCAACCCGAGCCGCAAATATTGATGCCGATGACCCCGGCAAGGCAGACATTTTGGGCGCTGCCGAAATTCTCGATCAAGTTGAAGATGATGCCTTGGATTCGGCTGACATAACTCCAGGTGCATTGCTTGAAGCAGTAGACGGCAATTCTTCGTCGCGAGAATTGCGTAACTTGCGTAATCTGTCAAAAAAACTCGCAGCCGATTCAACGAGTGATGCCAAACTCGCGCTGCTCATAAAGCACGTCAAAGAACTATTAAAAGATGGATTTCATCCGATCGTTTTTTGCCGTTTCATTCCGACCGCTCACTACGTTGCGGACAACTTGCGTACTGCGTTGAAAAATGTCGAAGTGGATGTTGTCACAGGCGAGCTCCCGAGCGACGAGCGTGCGCAGAGGATCGCACAACTGAATGAAAGAACACTTGACAAATCGAAGGTGCTTGTCGCTACGGACTGTCTCTCCGAAGGAGTTAACCTGCAGGATGCTTTTCAGGCTGTAGTCCACTACGACTTAGCCTGGAACCCCACGCGACATGAACAACGTGAAGGGCGGGTTGATCGTTTCGGTCAACCCTCTCCCACAGTTAAGGCATTGCTTATCTACGGCGAAGACAACGGTATTGATGGCATTGTGTTGGAAGTACTCCTGCGTAAACATGACAAGATTCGTCGAGATCTGGGCATCAGCGTCCCGGTGCCACCTCAATCCGACGCGGTGCTGTCGGCACTGCTTGAAGGTGTCTTGATGCGAGGCAAAGACGCCGATCAAATGGCACTTGACTTAGGAGTTGACGTCGCGGCAAATGAACTTGATGAGCAATGGCGTTCGACTGCTGAGCAGGAGAAAGTGAGTCGAACCCGATTCGCGCAGGCTCGCATTCGACCTGATGAAGTTCAGACGGCCATCGATGCAGCGCGAACTAGTCTCGGAGTACCAAGTGACATAGCCATGTTCGCAAGAACTGTTTTGGAAGATGTCGGTGCGTTGGTCACTGCTGAAGGTGATGGCTTCACCGCGGACTTGACCCTGGCACCACACGGCCTGATCGATGCTTTGGGTCACCCGACAAAACCGCTTACCTTTGCACCTGATTATCCGGCCCCTCGTGGAGCAGCAATCCTCACCCGAACCGATCCACGCATCACAGCTATTGGTCGATACACCCTCGATGCTGCACTCGACGACGCCTTACCAGACAGTGCCCGTCCAGCTCGTCGAAGTGGGGTAATCACCACGAAGCACGTTGACCGCCCGACGGTGGCACTTCTCGTGCGATTCCGTACTCATTTAACCCTTCCGGGTCGTCGTGGCGCTGCCAATCATCTTGCCGAAGAAGCCCGCACCTTGGCCTTCACTGGAACGCCAAGTGATCCTCAATGGTTGTCACCTGAAGAAGTCGAGCGTCTCCTCGCCATTCGCCCGACATCCAATACCCCAAAGGATGTAGCCCGAAATGCGATGGTAGGCATCATCGCGGCATTGCCTTCACTGACCTCTGACCTGAATGAAGAGGCCAATCGTGTTGCGGAGCGGCTGCGTGAGGATCATATTGCTGTTCGTCAGGCCGCTAGAGGAGAACGAGCAGGCTCACTTGTTGTCCGTGGGTTAGAAGTCACGCCCCAATTGCCTGTCGATGTCCTTGGGGTCTACCTTTATCGTCCCGATGCAGGCGCGGCAGAATGAGTAGTTACCAAGCGATTCGTATTGTCGGTGGCATCATGCCGCCGTCGTTTTTGATGCGCGTTCACTCGGGCGAGGTGGATCCCACGTCGTTAACTCCTGCGTCCTACAAGTTGGCCAGCAACGAAACGATTCGAGATGCGGCTGCTCGTGCGTGGACATATTTGCGCAATGCCTGGTCTGCTTGGGACGAGCTGGAATCTCCGGGGGCGGGTGTAACACGTGATCGTTGGCTTTTGCCGTTACTTCGTGAACTTGGTTATGGAAACGTCCCTGCACTTTCTCATGGCATCTCGATTGATGGCACTAGTTATCCCATAAGTCATGGGTGGGAACACATCCCAATTCAACTGCTTGGCTCCGCCGTGTATCTAGATCGCCGTAACCCCGGTATTGCTGGTGCGGCTAGGGCGCCTCAGGCCATGGTTCAAGAAGCACTGAACAAAACGGATGAGAACCTTTGGGCGATTTTGTCTAACGGATCAAAACTTAGGCTCCTTCGTGACTCTTCAGCTCTGGCTGGCTCTGCCTACGTGGAGTTCGATCTGGACACTATTTTCGACGGCGATCTGTACGCCGAGTTCCTCTTACTCTTTCTCATCGCTCACTCCACCCGATTAGAAAAACGTGGTGGCAGTGATGCAGGGCCAGCTGATTGTTGGATTGAAATCTGGCGAAATGAGGCTGTTGACACGGGCACTCGAGCTCTCGACAAGCTTCGTGTGGGCGTGGAGCAAGCTTTGGTTGACTTGGGGGATGGGTTCCTGCACCACCCTTCAAATGGTTGGCTTATTCAAGCTCTGCGATCTGGAGAGTTGAGTGATCGCGATTACTTGCGAGCATTATTACGACTGGTTTATCGCCTTTTGTTCATGTTTGTTGCTG
>Ga0209390_10004166_pt1 | contig 22090 bp, 26 predicted proteins | sample BON01_FD_187212 | JGI IMG/M metagenome (GOLD analysis project Ga0209390, IMG submission 187212) | Freshwater microbial communities from Lake Bonney liftoff mats and glacier meltwater in Antarctica - BON-01 (SPAdes) (version 2) | ecosystem: Environmental > Aquatic > Freshwater > Ice > Glacier... | reverse complement strand
GGGGGGGGGGGGGGGGGGGGGGGGGGGGGGGGGGGGGGGGGGGGGGGGGGGGGGGGGGCGATAGTGGGGGTGTCGACGACGTATGGGAGCTTGCCTTCGGCGGGGCACCATCACCATCACCACGGGGAGGAAGGGGAGGAGGAGTTGACGGGCTCAGCAACGCACCTGACGAAAGGCATCGGGAGGCAGGGGGAGGGCGAGGTGAAAATCACCACCACCCGCAAGAAGCACAGCCACCAACATCATGACAAGAAGAAGAAGAAGAAGAGCCAGAACATCAACTTGGAAGCGGCCCACCTTCACGTGATTACTGACTTGGTCCAATCGATAGGTGTGGCCCTTGCAGGGGTGACCATCTACTTCAAACCTAATTGGCAAGTGGTCGATCCGATCTGCACCATCCTCTTCTCCATCGTCATTTGTTACTCCGTCGTGAGCATGCTTGCGAAGAGCACGCACGTGCTGCTAGAAGGAGTGCCCGAAGGGGTAGACCCCGACTTGCTACATGACAAGCTACGAGCGATTGAAGGAGTGACGGACGTGCATGATTTACATGTGTGGATGTTGTCAGTGGGAAGGCCGTTGGTGACTGTCCATATTAAGGCTGCTGACCCCGATGGAGCAATGAAGTCGGCCCAGGCGATTTTTACGCAGGCGGGGATTGATCACATTACCATCCAGATTCAACGGGATGAGTGCTTGCCGAATGAGTGTGCGCATCCGTGTGTGTCGCTGGCGTGTGTGTCGACTTCGCCTGGGAGTACATCGCCGGGCAGGGGGGGGTGTAGTTATTTGTAAGGAGGAGGAGGGGTTGGAGGGAGGGAGGGAGGGAGGGAGGAAGGCGAGGAGGTAGGATAGATTCATGATGGAGAGGATAAGGGGAGAAGAAGGAAGGAGGGGCGTTCTTCTTTCTGTTACATGTACAGGGAGGGGGAGGAGAAGAGAATGGGGAGATGGGATTAGAGAGGAAGGAATTGCCTCAGCAGCAGAACCAACTACAGCAGCCAACAGTAACTATGACAACAGGAAGCGTGCGAAAAAGCGTTCCTGACGAACTAATAATAACAACAATTAGATGAATCGAAGGAAAAGCGGACGATGGGAATTTAAGCAAGAAGGGACGGCGAGGGGGGAGGGAGGGAGGGAGGGACGGCGCGTCTAACTAGCTAATAAGGGAAGACCTGTATGTACCTTTTTGGGTGGGAGACGGATAGCTGGAGAGAGGACGAAGGGCTGCACAGTAGCTTGCATGATCACAAGTCTCAATAAAACAAAAAGAAAGAACAAGACTTAGAAAGCTAACACCATGAAACAATTGCGTCCACGAAGAAGGGTGGGAGGTTCACCTAAAGAGCGGGGGTGGAGAGGTTTCCCGTAAATTTTCCAGTCGCTTTTTGGACCAAATCCTTGCCAAAAACGAGCTCTCGAACCAAGGAAGGGCTGTTCAGTCCCTTGCCTGGAAGAGCTTGTTGCTGACCATGCGTTCATGCTTGTCCAGGGCTACGTAGGCCCCTCACCCCCCCCCCCCCCGAAGGAGGGTCGAAAGCTCCATCAAAAGCGTTCGGGTTTGGCGAGGCAGCGATGGCACCCGGTCACATTTCTGCTCTGTTATGCCTTTGTGATATCCCCGACCTCGAGATTGGCTCCAAGGCAGTAGCAGTGTTCAGGTTCGTCTAGTCTCTGTACCCTTGATGTGCCCGAGGCAGGAAGGAGCAGGCAGCGGGCCTCAAAAACTGATCCCAAAAATCCTTGCTTCCTTTCCCCATCCGCACAGTCGCAAGCAGGCGGCATCATACGCAGCCGCCCCCGCACACACCCTTCATCGTCCTTGTACACAAGCACCGCATCGACTCATGAACGAGCCTCCCTGCGGCTGCGCGGGAGACGCCACAGACGCCAGCATCGACAACAGCCTGGATGGGAATGGCGCGCCTCTGCCCATCTCAATGTCCTTGCGCCCCCCCCTCCCACCACCATCCTCCTCCCCCTCCCAAGCACCCAGCTTCATCCTCCCCCCCGTCCCGCGCACCGACTCGGCAAACTCCATGGCGTCCAACACCAGCAATGGCAGTCCCGCAGCTGCCGGCTTTGAGGTCTCGTCCGCGTGGTCTGTGGCAGGGGTGGGCACGTGCATCCAGCTCCGGCATCGTGCCTTTGGTTTACACATAGCTATGGACATGGGAACGAGCGCGGGAGAAGCCTTGGGAGCCAATCATGTGTTTGTCTCGCATTCGCACATTGATCATATTGGCGCCTTATTGAATCACGCGCGGGCTCGGACGCTGAGTAATAAACCAGCTAAATATTACGTGCCTCTCTCGGCCGTGGAGCCCTTACTGCACGCCAAGGCCGCATATGAGCTGCTCGACGGCCATGCTTTCCAAGCAGATATTGTGGGAGTCAAGCCTGGAGATGTCATCCGTATCCATCCCAACGTGAAAGCAAGAGTGTTCCTAACCAAGCATAGAGTGCCTAGTCAGGGATATGCGTTAATTCGGGAGAAAAGCAAGGGCTTGAAAGCTGAATTCCGGCATTTGTCGTCGCGGGAGTTGGCGTTGCGGAGGAAGGCAGGGGAGGAGGTGACGGATACAGAGGAGATTGTAGAGGCTGCTTATACGGGCGATACGATTTTAGATGCTATTTTGAATGAGCCGCTCGTGACGCAGGCGAGGCTGTTGATTGTCGAGTGCACTTATCTCGAAGGTAAAGGGGGTAGGGAGGGAGGGAGGGAGGGTGGGAGGGATAGCGGGTGATTATACGGGGGGTACGATTGTAGATGCCATTTTAAATGAGCCTTTGGTGACGCAGGCGAGGTTGTTGATAGTCGAGTGCACCTATCTTGAAGGTGAGAGGGAGGGAGGGAGGGAGGAGGGGGAGGGAGGAAAAAGAAGCTTTGTCTCGATTTGAGCATCATTATTATTGTTGCATATCCTTACCCTACTATACACACACTCTCTCTCCCCCCCTCTCTCTCAATACTAGGCGAAATCATTTGGGCCCACAAGTGGCACCACGTCCATATCCAAGAACTCATCAAAAACGCCCAAACCTTCGCGCAAAACGAACGCATCCTCCTCTGTCACGTCTCGCGCAAATACAAGCTATGGGACAACGTCCTTCGACTCGTCCGCGAGGCCCTGAGTGCTGCTCCTGCTCTAGCGGCAAAAACAGGGGTAGCACTTGCAGGGTTTGGGCGGCCCGAGCCCGCGACCTGGTTGGCAGAATTAGAAGAAGCAGAGGGAGGAGGAGGAGGGGTGGAGGGAGGAGGGTTGGAGAGAGCGATGGAGGGTTTGCTGGTGGGGAGTCCACCGCAGCGGGCTGTGGTTGGGTTAGGTGGTGGTGGAGGAGGAGGAGGGGGGAGGGAAGGGGTGTCTCCGATGCGAATTGGGGTGGCGGCGACGGTGAAGTTGGCAGCGGGGCAGTGGTTGGGGGCGGATGGAGTGTTGGAGGAGGAGTTACCGGAGGTGAAGACGAGGGAGGAGGCGAATCGAATGTTGAGGGTTTTGTCGGAGGATTTGGGGCTGAGGCCTCGGGCGGAGTCGTTTGTGAAGGGGCCGGGGGAGGAGGAGGAAGGGGGGGAGGGAGGGGTGGGGAGGAGTGGGGGTGGGAGGGATAGGGGGATGGCGACTAGTACGACGACGACGACGGAGGAGGAGGGGGTGGAGGAGGAGGTGTCGTTGTTGTTTTAGGTGTTAGAGGGGGTAGAGCATTTGTTGTTGTATATACCATAGAGGAACATGAAATAGGAAAACAATTGAGCAAAATCTTGTTTCTTTCCGCTTGGGTCGTTTGTTTCTTCTGTTCAATTTCAATTTATCCAGTCTTTGATCTTTCTTTCTGTGTGAAAACTGGCGGGTTTGGTCTGCCTCTGCAGTAAGCGACGATGGGGTGGGGAAAATATGATTATGGTCTCCTGCTCGGCTCTTTATCCCTTCGCTTTCTCCTTTCCTTCAGGTTTGAGAAAGATGCCAGCGCTGCTCCCGTTCCATAATTCTCGCTCTCAAACGTCGCTTTTTACTTGTCTCCCTTCAACTTGCTTTTGGTTTTTGGTCTCTTCTGTTTTAAGAGTCTTCTTGTTTCCCCCTATTTTCTGCATATGTACTTGACTTTGTTTTGTCTGTCTTTGAGGTCCTCCTGTTCCTCTCTCTCTCGTTCTCGAGTTCTCGCTGCACATACCTAGAAATATGTAGAATGTGTTTATAGATTCCTCTTTTTGATTCATTTATCTCATACGCACATGATGGAGAGAGAAAAAGACACCAACCCTCCTTCTCCTTCTCGTTATCCCTCTTTCTCTACTTCTCTTTTCTAAACCTTTTATACATACATTCCATGGGCTCCTCCCTTGCTCCTCCCTCCCTCCTTCCCCCCCTCCCATCGGAAAAATCGACGGCGGCGCCAAATCCGCTCTCGTCCCCCCCAACAAAATAACTTGCTCCTGAAAGGCATGCACAACTCCCCTCCCCCTCCCTCCCTCCCTCCCTCCCTCCCCTCCTTCCTCTAAACCGGGAAAATCGAGGGCGGCGCCAAGTCTGCCCTCGTTCCCCCCAACAAGATAACCTGCTCTTGAAACGCATGCACAAACCCCCTCCCTCCCAGCTCCAACCCATTCTTCCCCCCCCCCTGCATGGACACTCGTAATTGCTTCAACGCCTGCGGTTGATGACACATGGCAATCGACAAATACTCATTCACAACCTTGAACAAAAACGCATGATTCAACGTCTTGGCCCGTTCCAGCTCCGGGGAATGCTTCAAATGCAACACAGCAATCGGCAGCAAATTCCCCCCTGCCCCACTCCGCACCTTGAACGTGATCCCCGTACAAGCAGTAATGGTCAGATTCGGCGTGTCCTCCAACACACACCGGTACACAAACACAACCTTACTCATCCCCGCCTTGTTCGTCGTGCCATACGCACTCGCCGACATCAAATCTGGCGCGCAAAAAAACACCTCCTCCCCCGCATTATCATGAGTTCGGTACTGCTTAAACTTAGGTCCTTCCACCGCTAGAGTACTCTTAGGGTCACCATGTGCATACCTCGCAGAGTGAAACACAATCACCTCACACGCCTTCGGCGAAGCCATCAACCGCTGCGTATAAACAACCTCCTGCATCCTATACCACATCTCCCCCCCCACCCCCCCTCCCTCCTTCCCTCCCTCCCCTCCCATTTCCCACAACCGCGTCACCCTCTCAATCTCCACCGCCGCCCTCCCTCCCGTGCTACTATTCTTCTTCCCCATCGCTTCTCCAAACCCCAAGCGAGCCTGCACCTGCTCCTCCGCCCCTCTCAAAGCCCTAGCCAAGGCGGCCTCATTGCTACGCCTTAAAAATTGATCGGCATAAGCAAGGACTCGTGGCATGTGGGCTAAATCAGGATTACCTAAGACACGAGAAATTTCAGTGGAAAGACGCTGGCGGTCTGTTTTTTGGAGGCTGTTCTTGGCGTGTCGTGGACGATGGTCGCGGGATTTGGGGCATTTGTTGGTGTAAGGGGTAGGGAGGGGAGGAGGGTTGCTGCTGCTGTTGTTGCTGCTGCTGTTGCTGGTGATGGTGGTAGAGGAAGAGGAGTCAGAGTGGCTGCTGGTAAGGTCGATGGTGGTGATGGTGGAGGAGGTTGAGGATGGGGGGGGGGGGGGGGGGGGGGGGGTAGAGCGGGTTGTATGGCGGCGGAGGCGTTTCCTGTCATTGCTGCTACTGCTGCTGCTATCGCTGCTGCTGCTGCTGCTGCTGCTGCTACTGCTGCTGCTGCTGCTGCTACTGCTGGCAGCGTCGGTGATGCCGCGGGTCGAGGAGGAAGCAGGGGAGGGGATGCTGGTGGCAGCCTCTTTTCTGGTGCTGCACTTGCCGGTGCTGGTGCTGCTGGTGCTGCTGTTGGTGCTGCGGGTGCTGCTGACGCTGATGCTACCGCTGTGGTTAGTCTGGCTGGGGGGTAACGCCGAGAGAATTGACGAGGACGGGGAGGAGGTAGAGGTGGAGGCAACCGAATTGGGAGAAGAGGGAGAGGAAGGGGCGTAGGAAGAGGAGGAGGACGAGGAGGAGGAAGAAGACGAGGAGGAGGCCGTAGGCATCAACGAGGCCACACTGATAGCGCTATACTGAGAAGAAGCAGAAGAATTGAAGGTGAGTTGCGAGTAGGGCTCCTTTCCGTCCGTCCCTTGCGACACCTCCAGCTCCGGGTCCTCCAGCATCACATCATCGTACTCTTCAAACTCCTCCTCCATTTCTACTTTCTCCTCCTCCTCCTCCTCCTCCTCCTCTTCGTCTTGGTCCTGCGGCACCGTCATCATTAAAGCCCCCCTCTTTCTCCTGGCCACCACTACCATCTCCTCCTCCTCTTCCCCCTCTTCCTCCTCACTCAATTCCATCGCTTCTTCCTCCTCATCCTCACTATCAACAACGAATGGCTGTCTATTCATTCCCCCCTGAGAAGAGGAGGAGGAGGACGACGACGAGGCAGCACCACGAGCCGCGGATGCAATCATATGGGAAAAATTGGAGGAGGAAGAGCAGGCGGTCGAGAAGGAGGACGCAGACGATGAGGAAGAAGGCCGCCAAGACGACTTGGACGAGGCCAACGACGGCGAGGGCGACGAAAACGAGCTGCTTGCACCCTTGCTGCTGCTGCTGCTGCTGCTCCCTCCTCCCCCTCCTCCTCCCTGCCCTCCCTCCTTCCACACCTGAATGGAAGGCAGACCCCGCAGAGCCTTCTCCCCGTACTCCGCCACGGCTTCCACCACATGCCACGCCAATAATGCATGACCTTTCTGGCCATGCATCTCCACCATATTCTCCCCAGGCAGCACCATGAACATCACGTCATTCCCTAACTGCTCTTGAATCCTAATAAGTGTCTGCCCGTCCTGCAGATTCCGCAATTCCTCCTCTGTTTCCATAGAATAAGTCTCCACGGTCGGCCGCTGTGCGTGCCGGTGCTGCTGCTGTTGTTGCTGTTGGTGTTGCCACACGGTGGGGACGAAGCGCGGCTTGACGACTGCACGCGCTGCTGCGAGATCCACTCGTCCTGTCCGTTCGTAGCCTCGTGCCAGCTCGTCTAGCAGGGCCTCGGCGTCCCGCAAGGCGTCCATGAACCCCAGCATTTCGATCTCGAGCACGACGTTAGCAGCTGTGTCTGTGTCTGTGTCGGGGGAGATGACGACGGTGTTGATGGCAATGAGCCGGGCAGACGCGTGGACAAAGTCCAGGATGGCAGGTCCGCTTGGCACTGAGAGCTGCTGCTGCTGCTGCTCGCGAAGTTTGTGCTGATTAGGCTCGTCTTGGTTGGTCTCGTGATGAAAGAGATTTGAAGCTGCTGCTGCTGCTGCTGATGATGATGCCGCTAATGCCGGGCTGCCTCCCTCCTCCGATCCGTGCAAGAGTACTGCTTGGAACGCGACCGAAGGACAATGCCAGGTATGTCGATCGCGGCCCTTCATCACCGCCTGCACCATATCATGAGTAAGCGGCGTGGGGGCAGGGAGTGGCTGGCGTGTGGTCGATGCCGAGGAGGGAGCCGGAGCTTGGGACGAGGAATAATCCAGGTTGAAAGCTGCCGAGCGTCGGCGCGTAGGCGGTCTCCTCTCCCCCGTGGCCAGCGACTCCAGGCTGTGCGGGGACTTGGCGTCGGTTTGAAAACGGGCCATGGCCCTCTGCCGCCGGGCGGCCATGGTGGTGGGTTTGAGTGTGTAGGGGGCGGGGGAGGGGAGGACGAGGGGGAGGAGTGAGATGGGCGGGCGGTTGAGGAGGATCCTTGCTTGCGGCTTGGGAGTTGGAGCCCGGCCTCGCCTGGCATCTTTAGCCCACCACCCACCCACATCCTAAAGGTCATTGCCTAGTAATCAGAAGCTCCTTGAGTGTACAATCGAGGCGTTCTAGCGTGGGTTTTGAGCGAGTCACACGGCGAGCCCGATTGAATCATGACGCTTGGCTGCCTTTCTCTTGCCTCCGAATCATGCATCCTCCTCTCCGCCAGTGCCAGACCCACATGCCACCATCACCGCAAATTTCTTGCGCAGGCGCTCGTGATGGTCATGGTCGTCTTTTCCTAAGTGCGTGGGAGCGCTAGGACGAGACGTCCAAAGGGACAGGGCTCCCCCAGCGCGCTCGCCGAGATCCCAAAACAACGCAAAACAACGGCACGAGGCGCTTCGCGCAGTGAACACTTCGAGACCCTCCACCTCATGCACACGCAACCCTACCACCACAACACAACCACAGGAACGACACCCACCCACCCACCTGCATGCCAGCATAAGAGGGAGGACGCCGCGTTTGTGTGTGGAATACTGCCAAGGTCGGGGAGCGAGGGTCTGTAGCTAGCGGCGAGCGAGGCAGCAAGCAAATCATCGGTTCAGCAAAATGCTTCGGCGCCACCCCACCAAAAGCACCCTGGCCGCGGCCTCGGCCAAGGCCGTGCGCACGGCCAGCAGCCGCTTCGGGAGCAGCAGCAGTGGCAGCAGCAGTGTCTTGGTGGCGGGGCGTAGACCGAGGGCGTTCGTCTCGTCCTCCTTCTCCTCCTCCTCTTCCGCCGCGTTGATGCAAGGGGGCTCGTCCATGCACGCCCTGCGCACTTCCCTCCAAGCCATGCATGCCGCTAGCACGACGACGAGCGAGAGCAGGAGGCCCTTGTCGACCGAGCAGAGAATAGAAGACTTGGTCAAGAAAGCGGCCTCCCCTTCCTTTTCCTCGTCGTCGTCCTCCTCCTCCTCTTTGCTCGTGCTGGCGACCGAGCACCACTACCCCTCCCTCCTCCGCGGCCTGTACCGCCCAAGCATGCCCGCCGCGCCGCCACCTTCATTTTCCTCCCTCACCATCGCAAGAAGGCCCTTCTCTTCCCAGCCAGCTGCGCCCAAACCAGATTCATTAAAGGACGAGGCCTCCAAGGCTGCGCCTGCTTCCTCCTCCTCTGCCCTCGGTGGGAACACCACCACCACCTCCTCCTCCTCTTCTTCTACTCCTCCTCCTCCTCGTTATGTCGAAGAGGGGTTCAAGCCCGAGGATCTCAAGCCGGAGCAAGGCGTAGAAGACCCACGGAAAGAGGAGAACTCTCCTTCGACTGTTGGGGGGGTGGTGCGCCGGTATACCATGAAGGGGGCTGAGAGCCTGAGGGCGCTGCCTGGAGCGGTGGTGTCGTTTACGGTAATGGCAGGGAAGTATGTGGTGACCTTTTTTGTGGAGACGATCAAGAACCCGAGTTCGTTGCGGGAGAGGTGGTCGGGGATTAAAAAGGTGGTGGTGGAGGAGTTGCATCATTATAAGTTGGGCTCGAAGGTGCTTTGGTCGGACATCAAGACGAGCTCGTCCATTGTAAGTAGGTTGCTGCATGGGCATACGTTGAGTAGGAGGGAGAGGAGGCAGCTGACACGGACGACGGCGGATTTGTTTCGGTTGGTCCCGTTTGCGTTTTTTGTGATTGTGCCCTTCATGGAGTTGTTGCTTCCGGTTGCTTTGAAGGTGTTCCCTAATATGCTTCCCTCGACTTTTCAGGATAATTTGAAGACGGAGGAGAACATGAAGAGGGAGCTCAAGGTCAGGTTAGCGCTTGCGGGGTTTCTGAAGGATACTCTGGAGGAGATTGCGAGTAAGAAGAAGGGAGGGGGGGAGGGAGGGGGGGAGGGAGGGAAGGAGAGCCCGAATGCGGCGTTGTTGACGGAGTTTGTGGAGAAGGCAAGGGCGGGGACGCATATCAGTACGAATGATATTAATCGATTTGCGCGTTTGTTTAAGGACGAGTTGACTCTTGACAATATGTCTCGACCGCAGCTGGCGGGGATGTGTGTGTATATGGGTTTGAGGCCTTATGGAAGTGATAACTTCTTGAGGTTTCAGCTCCGGGCGAAGCTGCGGAATTTGAAGGAGGACGACCAGAGGATTGTGTGGGAGGGGGTGGATAATATGACCAAGGCGGAGCTGAGGGAGGCGTGTCGGGAGAGGGGGATGAGGGCTTATGGGCTGACTCAGTTGGGGTATCGACGGCAGTTGCAGCAGTGGTTGGATTTGAGCATTAATAAGGAGGTGCCCATTTCGCTGTTGATTTTGTCGAGGGCTTTCACGTTAGATAGCAAGTTCACCGACCCGGCGGCGGCGGTGGCGGATTCGATTAGTAGTTTGGATAAGGACGTGATGAATGAGGTCTTGCTTGATGTTGCCACGGGCTCGGAGTTGAGAAACCCCGATCTGAGGGCCAGGAAGCTCGAGAGCATTGAACGACAGAATGAGCTGATCGAGGAGGAACGCAAGAGGGAGGAGACAAGGAGGAAAAAGGTGGAGGAGGAGAAGAAGAAGGCAGAGGAGGAGAAGAAGGCCAAGGACAAGGCCGCCGCCGAGGCAGCAGCCGCTGCTGCTGCTGCTGCTGCCGCTGCTGCTCCGGCCCCGGCTACGGACGCGCAGCTGGCGCAGGTGGACACGAATCAGGTTAAGGATGCGATTGCGAATGCTGCGGCGATGACGGGCAGCGGGCCTACGGATGGTGCTCCTCACCCGAAGCCCGCGGTGTCGGAGTCTTTCCCGCACGAGAAGGTGCTGACGGAGGCCGAGGTGGTGAGCAAGGCCATGCCCTCTTTGGAGAGCGGCAGCAGCAGCAGTGTGACCACCACCCCGGAGCTGAGCGTGGAAGCCACTGCAGCAGCAGCGGTGGCGGCGGCGGCCCAGGAGGTGAGGGAGGAGCAGGAGGAGGAGGCGGCTAAGGTGGAGGAGCAGAAGAAGAAGAAGCGGGAGTTGACCGTGGCGGAGATCAAGGCGTTGCGGACTTTGGTGAAGGAGTCGTCGGTCGATCAAGAGAAGACGGTGCTAGCTCAACTCAAGGCAGAGCTTCAAGCCGCGGCCACGGCCAAGGCAGCCGAGGCGGCGGCGAAGGAGGAGGTGGTGGTCGTGCCTGAAGCAGCGCCGGCAGCGTCGAGTACAAGTGCTACGGGTGCTGCGGCGGAGGGAGGAAATGGGGGAGGGGCGGCGACGTTGGATCTGACCTTGCCCCCACCGACCTTCTCTTCCGGGGTGCCTGATGCTGCTGCTGCTCTAGCAGCGACAACGACGACGCCTGCTGCTGCTGGTGCTGCCGCCACGGGCGAGACGCCCTCTACAGCTGCTGCTCCTACGGCGGCGCCCAAGGCCGAGGAAGTCAAGCCGACCCCTCCTCCCTCCCCCCCTCCCTCCTCCTCGACCTCGGCGATGGACAAGGCCCTGGAGCGAATGCGGTTGAAGGTCGCTTCGATGTTGGACAAATTAGAGGTGGATATCGAGAAGGTGGAGAGCACGATTGGGGATAAGCTGCATATGCTCGATAAGGACAAGGATGGGGTGCTGACGACCGCGGAGCTCTCTGAAGTGATTTCGCATGTCCTGAAACGACATACCTCTGAGGAGGAGGCGCAGAAAATCGCCAATACGATGGATAAGGACGCGGATGGGATTTTGACGGTGCAGGAATTGATGGAGTGGATCGAGCACAGGGAGGAGCTTTTGGAGGAGCTGGGGGATGATGATGATAACTGCAACAACAGTAGCAGCAGCTCTCCCTCCTCCTCTACTAAGAAGTCTCTTCCTTTGGGTGCGCCTCCGGTAGCTCCGGTGGTGCCGGCGGCGGTTCCGACGGCGGGTGGGGGGGGGGAAGGGGGAGGGGAGACGAAGTAATTAAGGAATGACAGAGAGAGAGAGAGATGCATGTGTGATGATGGTGAAAGATTGAGGAGAAGTGGGAGGAAAGGAGCAGAGGATGGAGAGGAGGGCTTAGTTGAAGGTTGGTTGAGTGAAGTGAGGAAGGACAACGCCCGTTTGCATGTTTTCTGCAGGGGTGGATTTTGGGATGATTGTGTTGGTGGTGCAGGGAGGGAGGGAGGGCGAGGTAGAGGGGCCACACATACATACCATACGCGCACGCTCTTTTGTGTGTGGGTGCGATGCGATGTTCTTTTTTTACGTTTTCTCCTTCTGGGGTAGTACCAGTACAAATAGAAGGGAAGTAGGGACGAGAAAAAGAAAGAAGGGAGAGAACGACAGGTAGCAACATGGCGTAAATGCACGCGAGATAAGAAGAAAGAAACGAAAATGACCGAACGACGTAAGTTTTCCAACGCGTGTTACTCGCGTGTTTGTCGGTTTAGCTAACTGTGTCTTTTTACTTCTTCGGCGAGGATTTACTCTTCTCCGCTCTCCTATCTTCCTCTTTATACCTCCCTCTCTATCATCCTCTCTTCGCTTCCTCCAGCCTTCTAAGCAGTCACGGCCGCCTCACCCGCTGCCGCATCAGGCCCACCAGGCGTGCCCGCCACATTCTTACCCTTCACCACCCCCAACACAAAGCTCTCGCTCACCTCGTACGGCTGCACATTCGCCGGGAATTTTACGCGCTCCAACCCAATCTTCTGATTATTCCTCACTCCCGTCAAATCCACCAACAACATCTCCGGCAACGTCTCCCCCTCGCACGACACGCGAATAAATCGATTGATACTCAGCAGCATCCCCCCGCGTTTCAAAGGCAAGCACAACTCTTCATTCACAAAGCATACAGGCACTTCCACAGGATACCCAGGGCGGTACCTCAAAAAGTTCACGGCAATCGGTGAGGCCGTCCCTGGGTCCCGGTCCAAGTCTCGGATAAGCACCCGTTGCCTGTACTCCCCCAACTGCAAATCAAACACCGTGCTTGCAATCGAATCCCCCAACCGCCGCATCTGCTTCTCAATCTCCCGACGCTCCACCGTGATGAGATAGCGCTCCTTGTCACCGTCCGCCCCAGGCCCGTAGAGGACGCCGGGCAATTTGCCTTGCTCCCGTGCCCGGTGGCTGTAGCGGGAGCCCGTCTCCTCGGGCGTGCGGGCCGTCGCCTGAATGGTCTGGATCTCCATGGGCGCACTGCCCACGACCGCGTCCGACTTGCCGTAGTCCCGCACCAACGCCGCCCAGTCGTGGGGAGAGACGTACTTCTTGGCAGTGCCCTCGTTGCTGCTCGCGGCGGCACTGCTGCTGCTGCTGCTGGCGAGGCCGCGGGTGGAGAGGAGAGGGGTCGCGGATGGTGGTGGTGGCGACGCGTGTGAGTGCTGGGACGGCCGCCGGGCGGCAGTGGCAACGCTGATGGCGCGTCTATTGCTGGCCGTGGTGGAAGTGGACGGGGTGCTGGCCAAGGAGGCACCCAGGCGACGCACCAAGCTGCTGCCCGCGCGACTCATGATGTGCAGCTGATGATGCTTGCGCGAGAGCGTCTCTGCTTTGGATGTGTGTTGGAAAGATGTGCCAGTGAGCCAAGGTTGTCGAGTAGGGGCGTCGCACGAGCTGATTGTGCATAAGCGGGTGGGTGAGCGCTGTGCTTTTGGTGACATGCGGTCACAGTCAAGAAGATAGAGGCATGATGCCCGCGTTGCCTCCTCCTTTCCAACCGCTCGCCGTTTGGCTCATGTATCTCCACTTTTACAGTTCCCACTGCCTATTTTGTCCACGACCAAGTCCGTCTGGAAGAGTACGAGAGTATTGTTAAGGGATTTCGGGGCCTGTCTGGCCTGCCTGCGCGGATGCTGGTCAAACACAAAGCCTCGATGCCTTGATCAACCTCCCCACCCCCGACACGGGAGACGCCCTCCCACTCAGACCCCGCTCACCAAGTAATGTATTGTGGATATTTTTTGGTGTTTTTATATTCTATAGGGCTACCTAATCATGTGACTTTGATTGTAGGCTTACTTCTTTTTCCTCTAAACGAAAGCGCAGCCGACGGCAAGCTTTGCAATCTCCCCAAGGCGCTGACGCTATGTGGCCTGGTAGAAACTAACGCATAAAACAATATGGAAAAATAGGAATATAAGCCCATACATATTTTACTTTACCAAATAGACATGCACTTATTTCAAATGCACAACAATCCCTTCACAAGCCTTTCCCCCCTATCTCCTCTCTTTGGCGGCAGCAGTCACCAGCACCTGCGGCTCCTGATGGTGATCTGCATATCGCAAATAAGGCGACGATGGAAGCAAAAGGCCTATATCCTCTTCCTTCTCCTCCTCAACTTCCTCCTCGGGCATAACCCCATCTTCATCCAAATCCATGTCCAAGACCCTCAACACTGGCGGCCGGCATGCTTCCGCGCCAGCACCCGCCGCCACCGCGTCGCTGTAGTGCTGTAATGGCGGCGCTCCGTCCTCCATGTCAAGTTCTAGGTCCAGAAGATTGTCTACTCGGAACCGCGTGTCCTTGTCGTAGGTCCGTCGGGTTCGAGCGTACTGCGTCTCGGGTCGCCGCGACGTGGGCGAGGCGACCGGCCGCCTCAAGTCTGCCCGCTTCAAATTATTGCCGGCTAGCCTCAAAAACGGCAGAGTCCACGCGTCCCCTTCTTCGCTCCACGTGGCGCGCTGCTCAATGGTTGTGGCGACCTCGGGCGGGACAAAGTGCTGCACCACCAACTCCTTGAGCTTTAGCTGCCGCGTCACTTGCCGAACCGTCTCGAGCAAGTCCTCGCGCTCCCGCTGAAACTCTGCTTGCAGGTCCTGGGTGTCGCGCGTGGCCGCGCGATACTTGGCGACGAGCTTCTGGAGCTTTCGGGTCTTGGCGTCCACCTCTTCTTGCAAGCTCGAGTATTGTTCCTCCAAGACCAGGTGCGTCTCCTCCTTGATGGCCAGTTCCTGGGCCAGCCGCCGCTGTTGCTGCTGCTGTGCGTCCACTTCGCCTTTGGCTTGTCGCATGAGCTTGTCGTGGTTGGCTCTGTCCATGGACTCCCCGCCCTGAATCAACTTGGCCTCCATGGCGTGCAAATTGCTTTCGAGCGCGCGCCGATCGTCGGCCTCCTTGAGAAGCCGCTGCCGCAGAGCCTCTTTTTCCTCCGACGACTTGCTTTGCAACGCGTCCATGTCCCGCTTAGCCTGGGACTTGAGCTCCTCATTTTCCTTTTCGGCTTTGACTGCAACCTCGCGCCACTGCTTCTCACCCCCACTACTGCAACGCCGGTTGTGCTTGTGATCGGCGGTATCGTCACCTTCGTCTTTTGCATGCGCCGTACCGTCAAGCACCAAGCCGACCGCGAGGCTGCCAGAACCGCCGAGCCCCGAAGCCAGCTTATCTTGGGCAGCAAGCTGAGCCTTGAGGCGCAGGATCTCTCGTTGAAACTCGCGGAGCATGGCGTCCTTGGGGTCCTCGTTCACGTGCGGTTTGTTTTTGATGTTCTTGGCGCGGCTGGCGTACCGCAGGGTGGAGAGGGTTTCGTCGTAGTTGTAATCCGCAGGCCCACAATTGGCGCACATGACTGTCTTGGTGTTCCCGCCCAGCGACGATTGCAGAAGCCGCGTGAGCTTGGAGTCGCGGTACGGCACATGCTGCGTCCGACCGTCCACGAGAGCAGAGATAACGTTGCCCAGCGCCGACAAGGAAAGGTTGATCTTGGTGGCCTCCTTAAAGCGCTCCCCCGTGGTGCCTGTCTTGCTTTGCCGCTCGCTCCCCGCCAGGTCCACCAGATTAAGCTTGCCCACTCGGATGGTTTGCTGCTGCAGTTGGTCTCGATGATGCTTAGACAACGCACCGCTGTCCCCGCCATTCCCACCGTTGTCACAGCACTCGACAATGATGGTGAAAACCGAATGCGAGCGAGACGAGGTCTGGTTCATGAGCGTGGCTCCAGTGGAGCGATTGCGTTTCCCGGCTTGCATCACCTTATCAATCTCCTCGGCGTTCTTCACCACAAATGTCGTCAGTTCCTTGACGTACACACCCCGATCGGGGTGCTCCCTCAACTTCAGCTTGTTCCGGGGGTCCTTGGAGAGCAAGTCCCGGATCTCTTCGTTGTAAATTTCTAGGTAAGACGCTCGAACCAGAAACTGCTGGTTCTCCGAGACAGAGACGCGCTCAAAGATGTGCTGAAAAGAGTTGGGGATGATGCCGCGCTCCGCCGATGATGCCGCGCCTTCCATGGTGTGCGTCTTGCCAGTGCTAGTGTGTGAATAGAGTGGAGGTAAGAGAAGGAGATTAGAACAACGCACACACACACGCTCTACCATCGGCAGAGAGTGCTAGGAAATGCTGCTAACTATTCAGTCGGCCACATACCCGGTCTGCCCATAGGCAAAAATGGTGCCATTGAAGCCGCTCAGCACCGACTCGACGACAGGGGCCGCGCACGTGTCATACACCTGCCTTTGCGTGCTGTTTTCGCCAAAGACGGCGTCAAAGCTAAAGGACTTCGGCACGTTGCCAGCGGTGCTTCCGGGCAACAGCTCAGCGGGGTCCTGGACAACAATCTCGCCCGTGCTTTCATTGGCCTGCGTCACGCTGTGTGTGTGTGTGAGGTGTGTGGGAGAGGATGATGGGTTGTGCGATGAGGGCGGGAGTAATGAAGGGATAGGAAAAGCACATATATACCTCTCGATTCCTAAACCTGCACCCATAGAAGTTGTCGTGCCTCCCAATCATTCCCCACTCGCCCCCTCCATGTGCTGCCTTCACGTACATGGTGCACCCGTCCTGCTTCTCCTTTTCGCTCAAGGGGCGCACGCGGATGACGACGCGCACGCTTTCCTCGCTCGGAGAAGATGAAGTGGGTAGTTTTGCCATGGAGGAGGAGAATGAGGATGACGACGAAGCCATGGCGAGAGCAATTTGCAAAGTGCTGGATGGGTGGCGTCTCGCACAGTCGAAAAATTGCTCCGGCTCCTGTGCGAATGTGATGGGGGTGTTGGTGGAGCGCGTGTGAGACCGACTTGATTTGGCAAACCAAGACCATCTCGCCCCGGCACAATTTATCAGACTGGTCAAGGCATGTCTGAAGGGCCTGCCTGCCCCTCTGTGAGCGTGTTGCCACTACTTTTTGGGCGCGTGGAACAAAAGCAAAAAAGCGTATGGGCCATTTGATGATGCATGATGCCCTCTCACTTTCACGCGCGCTAATGTGCGCTTGTGTGTCCTACCCTGTTCACGCTCTCAACCCCTGCGCTCCGCAACCTCACCTCCATACCTTCTCCTTTGATCTCGTTCCATCCACAGGCGTTGCCGGGGCACCAGCATGGCGGCGTCGTCGTGCAAAGGCGGCGGAGGAGGCTCGCCGGCCAATTCTTCTTCGTCCATCTACCCAGCCTCCTTCATCAAGCGAAACCTGGTCCCGGGCGCTGACAGCTACCGACAGACGCTCGCCGCCTTGCGGGACATGGACAAGGTGCGTTGCGTGGGATGAATGGGTGGGTTGGGGGGGATTGGGTTTGTTGTTTGAGCAGAGATAGAGGGGTACATCGGCGGAGGGAAAGGAGGCTGACGTGATGGGCCCAGACTACAGAAAGGACACTCCTCCGAGGTCTGCGTAGGCCTTACAGTGTGGTGTACTATTTTAATACGTGGCAGCGACGAGCGCCCACCTATTGATCCCCGCAAGGGTCTCTCCTTCTTTTTGAACTGTGTCGGCCAGACAGGCAACTATTCTCTCGGTCACGGCGCGACCACACCCATCCCCCCCACCACCTAACCCTCCCTCTTTTCCCTCCCTATATAATCAGGACGCGGTAGCACAACGGGCCGACTATTGGCGCATGGAAGGCGCACTGGTGGAGAAGGCGACCAAACTCTTGACGAGCAAGGTAAGAAAAGAAAGGGCATGGAGAAAGGGAGGATGGGAAGACAGGCAGAGGAAGAAGGACTATGTAATAGACTTTATATAATCTATTTGACAACAATGTCCGCTTTTCCTCCCTCTTCTCCTTCCTCAGGATACGACCGCCGAAGATATCCAAGCCTTCCTCTCCTCCCCCGACTTCACCGAGCTCAGCACCACCCAACAACGAATTAACGACGTCCGCACTCAAACCCTCCGTCTAGCCACTGCTGCCTATGATAAAGTAGACGATAGCATCCAAGCCCTCGATTGGGATATTGGTATGCTTGAGCCGCAGATGGCAGCAGCGGCAGCAGAGGACATCACCTTAGACCCGCAGATCCTGGCGATCAAGAGGAAGGAGCAACGGAAGGTGAGGGAGGGAGGCAGGGAGGGAGGGAGGGAGGGTGTGTGTGTGCGATGATGGCATCCAAGCCCTAGATTGGGATATTGGTGTGCTCGAGCCGCAGATGGCAGCAGCGGCTGCAGAGGACATTATCTTGGACCCGCAGATTCCGGCGATCAAGAGGAAGGAGCAACGGAAGGTGAGGGAGGGAGGGGGCGAGGAAGGGAGGGTGAATAAAAATGATTTTATCTGCAGAGATCACTCACACCCTCCTTCCCTCCCTCTTACCCATAGGCGCAACGTCAAGAAAAGCAACGTGCTAAAGAGACGGCCTCGAAGATGAAGAAATAGCTGGGGAAAGTCGGAGAATACATATCTGAAGCTCACTCCTCTTCATCCCTCTCCTCCCTCCCACCCTCCCCTTTTCCCCTCCTCACACATAGGCCCAACGCCAAGAAAAGCAACGCGCCAAGGAAATGGCCTCAAAGATGAAGAAGAAGTTGGGGAAAGACGGAAAAGACACGTCTAACGACCTCGGCCTCGTCCCTTCTGTCGGTCAAGGGCAAGGCACCCCTGGCGCTGAAGAAGAGGTGGACCCGAACGAGCCTGTGTACTGCACGTGCCAACGTGTCTCGTACGGCCAAATGGTGGGGTGTGATAATGAAGATTGTACCTATGAATGGTTTCATTTGGATTGTGTGGGTTTGTTGGCGCCCCCGACGGGGGGTTGGTTATGTCCTGACTGCTGTGTGGAAAAAGGCTTGATCTATCAAGGGGAAGCGATGGCCATTCCCCCGCCGCCGGCTACCGTGGCGCCGGTGGTTGCCGTGGCTCCGATGGAGGAGGAGCAGCAGCAGGAGGAGCAGCAGGAGGAGCAGGAGGAGCAGATGCTGGAGGGGAGTGCCGAGGAGGCTGCTGCCATGGTGGTGGAAGAAGGTGGAGGAGAGGTGGAGGAAGGAGAAGGAGGAGGAGGGGTGGAGGAACAAGGAGGAGGAGAGGAAGGAGCGGCAGCACCAGTGGTAGCTGAAGAAGCAGTAGCAGCAGCAGCGGAGGAAGAAGAAGTCAGCGAAGAGGAAGCGGCAGCGTCGACGGCAGCGGCGTTGGAGGGAGAGGCCATGTTGTGAAGGGGGAGGGGTAGGAGGTTAATCAAATTGAGAGGGGTCTGAAGAAGCAAGACGGCAGACTGATTCTGTCTCCGGGCAATAGGATGAATGTAGCATAGAAACAAAAGACAAGATTGACGAGACCAAACCAAAAGAAGGACCGCATGGGCCATAACCGTCGCTTGAATCGTGTGACGAGGCTTCTCTGCCGAAGGCCACATCGCTCCCCTTCCATCCCTCATCCTTTGGACCACGCACAGTGGTGGGCACAAAAAGACATGCTGCAGGCAATGCACACCCTTTTCGTGTCCATGCTGTCCTTCATTTTCCTTTGGTTGATTATGACCTTCTTGCTTCTCAAGCCGTTCTCAAGCGTTATATCGCGTCGATCACTCGTCATCTTGACCTCTGATTGACGTATTGTGTCTCTGCCCGATCTCTTTTGTGTAACTATCACTACTCTCATCCCCAAACCATTCCCACCACCATAGCAGCACAACACCATGGCAAAGAAGAAGAAGGACGCGGGCAGCACGGCTGCCACGACCAACAACACCAGCAGCAGCAACGGCACCAGCAACGTCCCAGCCTCCTCTGCCTCCTCCGCCTCCGCCTCCTCCTTCAAAGGCACCCTCCCCGCACGTGTCCAGGCCCTGCAAACGAAAGCCACCACCTCACCCCATACCTTGAGCAACGTCACAAAACGTGCCTTGTACTACGAGGCCGAAATGCTCTGGCAATCAATCAAAGACGAACTGCCCGCCGAGCACCCCGACCACGCCTCCCTCCTCGCAGCAATCGACCTGTTCGAGACCGACCTCCTCCGCATCAGCCCCGCCCAGCTCGCCACCACCTCCTTCCAACGCATCCTACAACGCCTCGACATGCTCCTGCGAATCGTCACATGCTCTCTCTACCTCTGCCTTTTAGGGGTCATCACATTCCTGCCCATGATCACCCTCGTCCCCATCCTCGACCGCCTCCTCAAACTCCTCGGCTGGCCCCGTCGTTTCCTCATCTACGAGCTCGCCAAAAAGGCATCCGCCCGCGGATTCCTCTACCTGGCCGGGGTCTTCTACATCGAAGAAGGGAAGCAACCCCATGGGTATGAAACCCCACTAGTTCTCCTCTTTCAACATGGCTCGAACCTCGACGGGTTTTTGATCTTGGACTCCTTCCCGCAATTCTTCAAGTCGATCGGGAAAGATGATATTTTCCTCATGCCCTATGTAGGGTGGATGGCATACGTCTATGGGATTCTACCTATCGACCGCAAGCATCGTCACGAAGCAATCAAACAACTAGGAAGAGCCACCCGTGTCTGTGCCTCTGGTGTCGCCGTCGCTCTCTCCCCCGAGGGCACGAGAAGCAAAACCGGTCAATTAATGCGCTTTAAAAAAGGACCTTTTTACGTCCAAGCCGAGACAGCTGCTCTTGTCACCCCTCTTGTTATCCTGGGAAATTACGAGCTCTGGCCACCCAATTATTTGTTTACCTGTCCAGGGCAAGTCGTGATGAGGTACCTCCCCCCTATTGACCCTTCCTCCCTCCCTCCCTCAATTGGTCAGAACAAAGACGAGTTGAGTCAGTATGTGCGCAAACAGATGTTTGAAGCGATAGATGAAATCATGACTGGCTCCGAGGAGGGAGGGATGAAGAGTAAGTATGCGCCGGGGGGGGAGTTGACCTGGTGGTTGCGCGGGGTGAATTGGGCGTGTATGTGTTCGTTCTGGTTGATGGTGGAGGCGGCGTGGGTGGTGGTAACGGGAGTGAGTGACGCGTATGGGTTTAGTAGAGGGGCATTAGCGGGGGCATTTGTGGCCTACACGGTGAGTGTGACTGCTGGCTTGTATGTTTTGTACTGTAAGGCGTCGTGAGGAGGGAGGGAGGGAAGAAGGGAGGGAGGGAGGGGTGGAGGGTGCATGTGTGTGAGTGAGTGTGTGTGTGTGTATTTGTTTTGGAAGGAGACGAATTTGTAGCAGGATAAGGCTCGCCCCTTTTAAAGGGAGGATGAGGAAAGAAGTGCAAGGAAGGATCTGGAAAGGACCACCAAAGAACGAAAATTTGACACATTTATTGATTGATCTGATTACCCTTGCGAGAAGACAAAGGAAAACGAAAGGCACTCGCATGCACACACTCACGCTTGCTTTTTGGGTCTTCTCGCATGCACACACTCACGCTTGCTTTTTGGTTCTTCTCCTTTAATGTCTTGATGTCGTCTACTGCCGCCGCCGCTGCTGCTGCTGCTGCGACAGCATTTACTGCTGCTGCAACTGCAACCTTCCCTCTTCTTCTCTTTCTTACTAATGTCATAGTCTTAGTCTCTTCCGTTGTCTTTTCCTTCCTCCCTCTTTTCAGTTAACAACCTTCCAGCCTTGTCTTCCTCCTTCTAACCCTCTCCCTCCCTCACCGAACCACCCCCGACGACCTCGCTCCATCCCTCCATCCCTCCCTCGCTCCCTTCCTTCCTCACTCAAATCCCCCCAGGTCCATACGCCGCGCCCCCCTGCCCATAGTACGGCTGCTGCTGCTGCTGCTGCTGCTGGTACTGCTGCTGCTGCTGGTACTGCTGCTGCTGTTGGTATATCTGCGGCTGCTGCTGATAAAGCAAGGCACCTGCCTGCTGAGCATACATTCCCTGCCCCTGCTGCAGCAACGCCCCTCCATAACCACCACCATACCCTCCTCCTCCTCCTCCTCCCATCATCCCCATCTGCTGCTGCCCCGGCTGCTGATGCACATATCCCACCATCCCTCCCCCTCCTCCACCCCCTCCAGGAGCAGCCCATCCCACCTTCATGCTTCTCCCGTACAACTCAAAACCATTCATCGTCTGAATCGCCGCAGTCGCCGCCTGGTCACTCTCAAAATCAATAAACCCATACCCACGGTGCAACCTCCCCGGCGTATGCTGCGGGTCCGGCAACAAAGTAAACGAACGAATCTTCCCAAAAGACTGAAACAACCCCCTCACCACCTCCTCCGCTACCTCAAAAGCAATCGACCCCACATACACCTTCGCCCCTCCTCCTCCCCCCCCTCCTCCTCCTCCTCCACCACCCACCGTTCCTCCACCA
>Ga0209390_10004165_pt1 | contig 22091 bp, 24 predicted proteins | sample BON01_FD_187212 | JGI IMG/M metagenome (GOLD analysis project Ga0209390, IMG submission 187212) | Freshwater microbial communities from Lake Bonney liftoff mats and glacier meltwater in Antarctica - BON-01 (SPAdes) (version 2) | ecosystem: Environmental > Aquatic > Freshwater > Ice > Glacier... | reverse complement strand
GCGCACGGCCTGCCAGCCGCTGCTGCAGCACCTTTGGTGATGCAGTCAGCACCAGAACGATAAGGTCCAGCACCAGACTGACCGCCTCTGCCAGCACGGCGCGCGACAGATTGACGATGCAATCCTCTCCCTGCGCCAGCCGCGTCAGGACATCGCTCCCGATGCCATAGCGCAAGCCATGCGCCGCCCAATCCAAACAAAATAGACCCTGCGCAACCATCTCCTCAAAGTCGTCCTGCGAACGGGCGCCGAAATCCTCGCCGCCCGCATCAGCGTCGCGTGTGATGACACGCCGCACCCGGTGCAAAGCGGGCCGCACCCGGCAAAGCCCGTCGATAACGCTGTCCTTGCCCACCCCAGAAGGGCCGACAACCGCGAGCAAGCGTCCATGCGTCACGCGGCCATCCCCGGCGTGAACCGCGCGACGTCGATGGTCCTATCGCAGACCTGGTCGCGTGCCTCTGTATCGTGAAAAATGCCAACAATGGCCGCCCCCCGCGCCTTGGCCGCAAGGATCAGGTCCAGCACCACAGCGCGGTTACGGGCATCAAGGCTCGCGGTCGGCTCGTCCAATAACAGCGCCGGATAGTCATGTGCGAACCCCCGCGCGATATTCACACGCTGCTGTTCCCCGCCAGAAAAAGTCGTAGGCGACAGGCCCCACAATGTGCGCGGAATGTTGAGCTGCGCCAGCAAATCTGCCGCACGCGCCTGCGCCGTGGCCTCTGGCACGCCAAGCGCCAACAGCGGCTCTGCCACCACATCCAGCGTCGGGACCCGAGGGACGACCCGCAGGAACTGGCTGACATATCCCAAGGTCTCGCGGCGCAAGGCCAAGATTTCGCGGGGGGCCGCCGTTGCGACATCGACGTCGCCCACAATGATCCGCCCACTCGCAGCTAAATAATTGCCGTAAATCATCCGCATCAGAGTCGACTTGCCAGCACCAGAGGCGCCGACAAGCCCGACGCATTCACCCGGGGCCACCGACAGCGCCGCATCGCGCATCACCTCAATCACCGCACCGCCCTGATTGTGCAGTGTGAATGTCTTCGTCAGGTCCGAAATTTCGATCATGGCGTCCATCTTCTTCTGGTTCCAAATACCTCGGGGGGGGGCGGCGCAGCCGCGGGGGCAGCGCCCCCTGTCACACCTGCAACACGGAACTCACCAACAGCTGGGTGTAGCCATGCTGCGGATCATCCAAAACCTGATCGGTCAGACCGGTTTCCACGACATCACCGCCCTTCATTACCATCAACCGGTCCGCCAGCAGGCGCACGACGGCCAAGTCATGCGTCACGATGATCGCCGACAACCCCATGTCCCGCACCAGACCGCGCAGCAGGTCCAACAGCCGCGCTTGCACGCTGACATCTAGGCCGCCCGTCGGCTCATCCATGAACACCAAACGTGGTCCGGTCACCAGATTGCGCGCAATCTGCAACCGCTGCTGCATGCCACCCGAAAAAGTCGTGGGCCGGTCATCGATCCGGTCAGCGCGGATTTCTACCCGGTCCAGCCAGTCAATCGCACTGGCACGGATCGCGCCGTAATTGCGCGCGCCCACAGCCATCAACCGCTCGCCAACATTGCCGCCCGCACTTACCCCCATCCGCAAGCCGTCGCGGGCGTGCTGGTGGACAAATGCCCAATCGGTGCGCGATAGCATCCGCCGCTCCGGCTCACTCATCGCCCGCGTATCGCGGGGACCGACATCGCGCGTGTCAAAGATCACCTGCCCCGCATCCGGCACCACATGCCCCGCCATACTGTTCAGCAGTGTGGACTTTCCAGACCCGCTTTCGCCGACAATCCCCATGACCTCGCCCGGGAATAAATCGAACGACACGTCCCGGCAGCCGATGTGCCGCCCGTAAGTCTTGGTCAGCCCCTTAACCTGTAACAACGGCGTCATGCGGCATCCTCCTTGTTATCGCTGCCCCGGTGGCCATCCACCTGCCGCCCGGCGCAATAATCCGTGTCCGAACACACGAACATGCGCCCGCCCGCATCGTCCACGATAACCTCGTCTAAATAGCTGTCCTGCGCGCCGCAAAGCCCGCATGGATGATCGGCCTTACTGGCGACAAAGGGATGATCCTCGAAATCAAGGCTGACGACACGCGTGAAGGGTGGCAGCGCATAGATGCGTTGCTCGCGCCCCGCGCCGAAAAGCTGGATCGCGGCCATCTCCATCTTGGGGTTGTCGAACTTCGGGATCGGTGACGGGTCCATGACGTAGCGGTCCGCCACCTTAACCGGATAGGCATAAGCGGTGGCAATATGCCCGTGGCGACTGATGTCCTCATACAGCTTCACATGCATCAGCCCGTATTCCTCCAGCGCATGCATCTTGCGCGTCTCCGACTCGCGCGGCTCTAGAAACCGCAGGGGTTCCGGGATCGGCACCTGATAGACAAGAATCTGACCGTCCCGCAGCGGCTCTTCGGGGATACGGTGGCGAGTCTGAATAACAGTGGCATCAGCCGTCGCCGTCGTCACCGCAATCTGCGCGGTGCGTTCAAAGAACCTGCGGATCGACACTGCATTCGTCGTGTCGTCGGCCCCCTGATCGATGACCTTCAACGTATCCTCGGGGCACAGCACGGCAGCGCTGACCTGCACACCGCCCGTGCCCCAGCCATAGGGCATCGGCATTTCCCGACTAGCAAAGGGCACCTGATACCCGGGGATCGCCAAACCCTTTAGGATCGCGCGGCGGATCATCCGCTTGGTTTGCTCGTCCAGATAGGCAAAGTTGTAATCAGACACGCGACATTCCCCGTTCATCTTGCAAATTAAACGCCCGCCCGAGGCTGCCCTGCGACACGCAAGGCATCATTCCGCACCCTGCCCGGTGGCATCCCGGCGCAGTTTGCGCACCAATTCCAGCTCTGATTGAAAATCAACATAATGTGGTAATTTGATATGCTCTAAGAATCCCGTCGCCTGAATGTTGTCGCAGTGATACAGCACGAATTCCGCATCCTGCGCAGGCGCGCCCTGATCATCCTCGCCCAACTCTTCCCAGCGCAGCGCCCGGTCGACCAGCGCCATAGAGATCGCCTTGCGCTCAGTCTGGCCAAACACAAGACCATAACCACGCGTGAACTGCGCCGGCTCTGTCTTGGACCCGGTGAATTGGTTCACCGTCTCGCATTCGGTCAAGGTGATCTCGCCGATCTCGATACTGATCCCCAGCTCTGGGATCTCCATCTCGACCGGCACGGTCCCGATGCGCAATTCGCCGACAAAGGCATGGTTGCGGGCGTAGCCGCGCTGCGTGGAATAGGCCATGCCCAGCACAAAGCCTTCGTCACCCCGCGTCAATGCCTGCAACCGCAGCGCTCGCGCGGCGGGTAATTCTAGCGGCGCGCGGGTCAGGTCGGACGCGGGTGTGCCATCGCAGGTTTCCTGTGCAATCAGACCCTCGCTGTTTAGAAACGACATGACATGCGGGACCGGAGCTGGATCGACCGGCATTTCGGGTGCCGCGGGCACGTCGCCGTCCGCAGCCAGCATGAAATCCAGCAGGCGGTGGGTGTAATCGAATGTAGGCCCAAGCACCTGCCCACCGGGCAAATCCTTAAAGGTTGCGCTGATGCGGCGGTCACAAGCCATTGCACCGGTATCCACCGGCAGGCTGGACCCGAAACGCGGTAAAGTGGTGCGATAGGCGCGGATCAGAAAGATCGCCTCGATCAGATCGCCCCGCGCCTGCTTGATGGCCAACGCCGCGAGGTCAGGGTCATAAAGCGACCCTTCAGCCATAACCCGGTTAACGGCGAGCGTCATCTGTTCTCGGATCTGCGCTGTGGTCAGCTCTGGCACGGCTAGGTCACCGCGCCGTTCCTCGGCCAGCCAAGCATGGGCATTATCGATGGCGCGCTCGCCCCCCTTTACGGCGACATACATCAGCGGGCCCCTTTCGTTGTGCGCGGCAGGGCGGCAATGCAATCGCCGCAGGTGAAATAGAAATCGATCCCCAAGGGATATCGGGCGACACGTGCGGCCAGCAGACCATCCGGCAGCGACAGGGTCACCGTCTGTGCAATGCCGGGGCCGGTCAGCGTAGCGCCGGTGTTCGTCAGCGCTGCGACTTCCACGATCAGCGTCGCGGATCGGTCGGGATAGTCCGGTGTGCCGACCGCGTATGCGTCCAGCGGTGCCAAAGCATCCCAGTCACCCACCGCGAACATGGCATCCGCCCGCCCCACCAATGGTGCGCCAAGGTGGAACCGCACCCAGTCACGCACCCCGTCGGTGTCACAGGTCCCTGCCAGATGCAGCGGTGTTTCTGCGTCGCACAGAGTGGCCAGCAGCGTCGCGGCCGCAACCGACATCGGCGCAGGCGCTGTGCAGCCATTCAGGGTCTGGATCGTGCCGGGGCGGGCCATCGCCTCCATGCCTGCGCGAAAGGCGCGGGCGGCGTCGCGGGCGGGGTCAATGAACCCACCTTGCAGGGCTGCGTTGTCCATCAGTCTTCCCCCCGGACCAGCGTAAAGAATTCGACCCGCGTAGCAGCAGCCTTCGCAGCGCGCGACTTTTGCCGTGCCGCCGCCTCTGCCGCGAGGAGGGCCGTTACAGCAGCGTGGACCCGGTTCGTGTAATCGGTTTGCAGCAGCGCATCCACGACGGCCGCCGCACGCGCGTCAGCCTTTGACCGGCCCTGGACATAACCGTGCCCGACGGTGCCGCAGGGCAATTGCAGGCTGCACCGCGTCACGGTCATCTCACCCAGATTAAACGCATTGCCGGTTCCGCCAGCACGACCTTGCACCATGACGCTGCCAACCTCTGGCCGTCGCAGATCAGTCGCGGGCGGAACCGGACCGACCTGCGACAGCAGCGATGCGATGCGGCCCTGCGGGGCGCGTGCCAGCAATCCTAGCCAGGTCTTGCGGTCGGTGATTTGGGTCATCTCGACAACTCGATTATATTACTATACAACTAGACAAATGCTACGCCCGCCCGCGATCTGTCGCAACACAAGAGATGTGAAACTTTCATGACGCGCACGCCTGTCTGGTCCGCTATTGCAACCGCGTTACGCGATGACATCGCGCAGGGACGCTACACATCCGGCGACCAACTCCCGACAGAGGCCGCCTTGGCCGCGCGCTTTGGTGTCAATCGCCACACGGTCCGGCACGCTTTGAAACATCTATCGGAAGAAGGCCGCGTGCATGCCCGGCGCGGCGCCGGCGTCTTTGTCACCGCAGGGGCGGCAACCTATCCGATTGGCGGGCAAGTCAGCTTTCACCGCAATCTGTCAGCCGCCGGGCGGATGCCCGGGCGACAAATCCTGACGCTGGACCGCCGTCACCCGACCCCGACTGAGGCGCGAATTCTTGGCATGAACGATCCAGCCACCATTATTCTGGCGACAGGTGTTTCTTTCGCTGATGGCACACCCATCGCGCTCTTCACGTCATGCTTTCCCGGCTGGCTGCCCGACCGGTTCGAGGCGGACTTGAAAACGACAGAAAGTGTCACGCAAGCCTTGGCGCTGTCAGGGATTACAGACTGGACCCGGACATCAACACACATTTCGGCGCGCAACGCGTCGTCAGTGCAGGCAGGCCAACTCCGGGTCAAGGAAGGCGCGGCCTTGATCCTGTCAGAGTCTGTCAATCGCAGCGCCGACGGACGAGCCGTAGAAATCGGCCAGACATGGTTCGCAGGGGACCGGGTGACGCTACATATGCAAGGGGGCGACAGCGCGGCGTCACACGGCTGATACACGATTGCGCCACACCCCGCCGAAACATCAGCGGAGCCAGCCCATGACACCTCATCTGACCCTCACCGGTGCCCGCGTATTGCAAGGCGATGACTTGCGTGATGGCGTCCTGTCAATCGACCAGGGCCAGATTACCGATACCGCAGGCCTAACCGTTGACCTGCGCGGCTATGACCTGCTGCCGGGGATCATCGATCTGCACGGCGACGCGTTCGAGCGGCATATCGCGCCCCGTCTCGCCGCGCCATTTCCGCTGATCGACGGGTTGCGCGGCACTGACCGGGACATGGCCGCCCACGGCATCACGACCGCATTTCTGGCCCAAAGCTGGTCATGGGAAGGCGGTTTGCGTGGTGCAGATTACGCCGAAACGGTGATGGCCGGGCTAGCCGCCTACAGATCAGAAGCACTTTGCGACCTGCACCTGCAAATCCGGTATGAGACCTTTGCGCTAGACACGGCTGACCGTCTGCTGGCGGCGTTGCACAAGCATGGCACAGGCTATGTCGTCTTTAACAACCACATGAATGAACCCGCGTTTCTGGCGCAGCATAATCCCGCCGCGCTGGCCAGTTGGGCGCTACGCGCTGGCTACAACATGCCGGACTTCGTCGCCCTTGCGGACGGCGTTGCGGCCCGCAGCGCAGAGGTTCCAACCTCTGTCGCGCGGCTGGCACGGGCGTTCAGAGCGATGGGCGTGCGCAGTGGGTCGCATGACGATACTGATGCTGCCACACGGCACCGCTTTGCCGCCCTTGGTGCGGATATCTGCGAATTTCCGACGACCGTGGCAGCGGCGCAAGCTGCCCGCGACTTAGGCAACCCTGTCCTGATGGGCGCGCCCAATGTGGCGCGGGGCGGCAGCCAGTCGGGCAACATCGCCGCCATCGACCTGATCCGCGCAGGGCTGTGCGATGCGTTGGTCTCGGATTACCATTACCCCGCACTGGGGGCAGCGGCCTTTCGGCTGGTTGATGACGGCGTCATGGGACTGGCCCAGGCTTGGGCCATGATCTCAACCGCGCCTGCCCGGATTATGGGTCTGACGGATCGCGGCACGCTGGTGCCGGGCCAGCGCGCGGACGTTGCGATCGTGAACCGCGCGACGCGCCGCATCGAAGGCACTATCGCGGGGGGCCGCATCGCTTATCTGTCGGGTGCAGTCGCGGCGCGCATGATCGACGCGTCAGCCGTAACGCTTGACAAACGCCGTAGCGCTTAGGCTGCGAAAATCGTCCAGCGCGGTGCGCAGGCGGTCATGGGGCCAGTCCCACCATGCCAGCGCCAGCAAGTCGGCCACCACCGCCGGATCGTGGCGATCCCGCAGTTTGGCCGCAGGCGTGCCCGCGACGATGGTATAGGGTGCCACGTCCCGTGTGACGATGGCACCGGATGCAACGATGGCACCGTGGCCAATCGTGACCTCTGGCTTGATCATCGCGGCGTGGCCGATCCAAGTGTCATGACCGATCCATGTCGTCCGCGACCGGCGGTGCGCAAAGAACACCGCGTCGTTTTCGGCATCATCCCAGTAGTCGGCGGCGCGATACAAAAAGTGATGCATCGACGCCGTGTCCATCGGATGATCCGTCGCCCCGATCCGCACAAAGGCCGCGATATTGGCGAACTTGCCGACTTGCGTATTGGCAATATCGGCGTATCGGTCGCAATAGCTGTAGTCATCCAAATGGCTGTTCTGGATCCGACTGCCGCGCCCGATCTCGCAGTAGCGGCCAAAAGTAACATCCGTCAGCTCGCAATCGGGGTGGACGCAGGGGTCTTCGGTCAAGCGTGCCATCATTCCCCCTTGATCAGCTTGCGCCGCAACCAGCCAGAGATTGTGTCCATCACCATCACCATCAGCACGATCAGGATGATATAGTAGGTCACCTCTTCCCAATCTTTCTGGGTTTGCATCGCCTGCGTCAGCAACAGACCGATACCGCCGCCCGTAATCGCCCCGATGATTGTGGCGGACCGGGTGTTGGATTCCAGAAAATATAGCGCCTGTGACAGCAGCACCGGCGTTACCTGCGGAATGACGCCGAAACGATATCGCTGGACGGTACTGGCCCCCGTGGATGCGATGCCTTCGATCTGTTTGTCATCGACGTTTTCCAGCGCTTCCGAGAAGATCTTGCCGAAGCTGCCGGTATCCGTCACCAGAATGGCTAGCGCCCCTGTCAGCGGTCCGGGGCCAAAGGCGCGCGACAGCATGATCGTCCAGATCAACGCATCGACCCCCCGCACGAAGTCGAAAACCCTGCGAAACCCGAAGCGGACGATGCGCAGCGGCGTAAAGTTGCGCGCCGCCAGAAAGGCCAGCGGCAAAGCGATCATCGCGGCCCCAAAGGTGCCGAGAAAGGCCATCAAGATCGTCTCGCCAATCGCCCAGACGACGTCGGAATGCCGCCACATTCGGTTCGACCAAAAATCCTGCCACACGCCGGTCAGGTTGCTCCGGTTCGCGTCCAGTTGCGGCCCGAATGCCAGAGCCAGCGGGCCGTGACCAAAGTACGGACTGTCGAGCGTGAAAAAGAACAGCTCCCACCCCGGCTGATAGTGAAAAACCTCAGTCTTGGTCCGGGTCAGGGTGACGCGGCCATGGGGCGTTGTGATACCAAGGCGGGTGCCGGACTGGCTGATCCAATCGGGGGCATCGCCGGGCTGATTACTGGTGACACGGCCATTCACAAGGGACGCCTCGATCAGCGGATAGCCCGGTAAGGACAGGGTAAAGGCATTATCCGGCAGCAGGGTCACGACCTCTTCACCGCCAAGGTCGATGATGGTCGTGTTACCGTCAGTCGTCATCCAGTCTGGGCGCATGCCGCCGGGATACGTGCCCTTACGCTCGCCCTCGATCGCGACCTCAATATCGCCGCTGCGGCTGTCGCGGGTCACGTGGGTTTTGTAGCTGACCGCGTCCGACAATAGGATCGCGGCATTGTCCAACCGCGCGCGCCCCGCCAGACCGGGCAGTTCAAAGGCAAAGAAGATATAGGTCAGATACAGCAGGATCACCGCAGGCACGGCAAGCGTGGCAATCTTTTTGCGCTGAACGTGGCGGGTGGCGCTGGCCTGCAACAGGCCCAGATCGGCAACGGTCATAGTGCGGCCCCTTTGGTCAAACGGTTGCGGACGATGGACGAAAGTTGATCGAACACCACGATCGTCCCGAATAGCAGCAGAAAGATCGCCGCCGCCTCGTCGAATTTGCCCTGCCCCCATGACATCGCGTTCTTCAGCTCGTAACCGATCCCGCCCGCGCCGACGAAACCAAGGATCGCGCTGGCGCGAATGTTGATTTCAAACCGAAGCAGGGCATAGGACAGGTAATTTGGCGCCACCTGCGGCAACACGCCCAGCAGCATCCGCTGAGACCAATTGGCCCCCACCGAAGACAGCCCCTCGACCGGTTTCAGGTCGGCGTTTTCGCTGACTTCTGAAAAAAGCTTACCCAGCGCGCCAGAGGTGTGAAACGCGATGGCGATCATCGCAGGCACGGGGCCGCCGCCCATGACAAAGATCAGTACAAGCGCGATGACGATTTCGGGCACCGCGCGCATGATGTCCATGATGCGCCGGAACAGCGGTGTCAGCCGGGGCCAAAGCGCCAGGCCGCGTGTCGACAACAGCGACAGGACCAGACCGAACAACGCCCCCAGCAGGGTCGACACGGCAGCGATATTGATGGTTTCCAGCAGCGCCGGGAAATAAGTCAGCATGTGGGCGGGCAATTGGGTGCGCTTCTGCCATGCTTCGCTTATCACGCCTGCGGGAAAATCCCCAAGCTGGGACAGGCCTGACCAGAATCCGCCCGCGTTGCGCCCGTCAGCTATAACAAATCCGCTGGACATCAGCAGCACAAAAATCAGCAGCGTCAGCCCGCCATAAAGCCGCCGGCGGGCCACCAGTGCAAGGTATCCGTCCTGGATGCCGCTTCGTCTGTCAGGGTCGGCAAAGGTCATGGTCTGTCCTGATGATCACATGAAAAAACGGGTCCCGGCCTGCGCCGGAACCCGCGATGTTGTCAAAAATGGCTTCAGTTCGACGCTGCTTTGCGAACCGCGATGATGCTCTCGTAATAGGAATGGTCGATCGGCACGAAGCCCGATGTATCGCCTGCCGCTACGCCGTATGCGCAGTCGGCATCCTTGGCCTGAAGTCCCGCGACCAGATCGGTCATGGTCTGTTTCACATCGTCTGGCAGCGCGTTGCGGACAACGACGGGGCCTTCTGGGATTGGTTTGGATTTCCAGATCTCGACCATGTCATTCATATCGACCAGACCAGCGTCCACGGCCTTGCGCAACGCGCCAGAGTTATAGCCGTCTTCCCATGCGCCCTGACCATCAGCCCAGGTGACACCAGCGTCAATGTCGGCATTGTTGACAGCGACGATGGTCTGCTCATGCCCGCCGGTAAAGACGACCTCGCCAAAGAAATCCTCCATCGGCGCACCAATCTCGGCGGGGATTTCGACAGATGGGATCAGAAAGCCAGAGGTGGAGTTTGGATCACCGAAGCCGAATTTCTTACCCTTGGCGTCCTGCAGGGACGTGATACCGCTGTCTTTGCGCGCGATCCCGATGGAGTGATATGTATAAGAGCCGTCGAGGTTCGCCTTGACCAGCACAGGCGTCACGACCTCTGGGTCTTCCAGATAGACGGCGGCATAGGACGACGCACCCAGCCACGCCATGTCGAGCGTGCCGCCGAGCAGGCCTTGGATGACGCCATTGTAATCGGACGGGGCGAAAAGCTGCACCGGCACGCCAAGCGCTTCTTCGGTGTAGGACTTGAGGCACTCGTAAGAGTTCATGCGATCCTGCGCATTTTCGCCGCCCAGAATGCCAATGCGGAATTCAGTGATGGCGTCTTGGGCGTGAGCCGCACCCGTCAGGGCAGTAGTCGCGAGTGCGATGGCGATCAGTCGGTTCATGGTCGTCTCCGGTTTATGATCCTGTCGGCGCACCGATCAGGCAGGGTGGAAAAGGGTCAGACGAAGGCTTCCGCTTCACGGATCAGCGATTGCTCTAGCGTCTCGATCTGGGTGGATGTCGCGGCCTCTGAAAACGAGGCGTCCGCGCCATAAATGTCGCGGGCAACGCCTGTCGTTAGCTGCGCGGGCGTGCCGTCAAACACGATGCGTCCCTGCCGCATGCCGATTACGCGGTCGCAATAGCGGCGGGCCGTATCAAGGGTGTGCAAGTTGGCGATAACCGTGCGGCCGTCCTCGTCATGGATGCGGCGCAAGGCGTCCATTACAATCTGCGCGTTCATCGGGTCGAGCGAGGCAATGGGTTCATCGGCAAGGATGATCGCCGGGTCCTGCATCAACGCGCGGGCGATGGCCACGCGCTGCTGTTGGCCGCCAGACAATGCCTCTGCACGTTTCGGCGCGTGATCGGCAATGCCAAGACGATCAAGGATCGCAATGGCGCGGTGAATGTCTTCGGTCGGATACAAGTTGAACATCGTCGACAGCGTCGACCGCCGGTTCAGCGTGCCGTGCAGCACGTTGCTGACCACATCCATGCGCGGCACCAGATTGAACTGCTGAAAGATCATAGCGCATTGCGACTGCCACTGGCGGCGCGCGCTGCCCCGCAGCGAAGTTACATCCGCGCCGCGGTAAGTAATCGCACCGCTGGTCGCATCCGTCAGCCGGTTCATCATGCGCAAAAAGGTGGACTTGCCGGCACCCGAGGCACCGATGATCCCAATCATGCAAGGGCCAGCCACGTCGAACGATATCTTATCCACCGCCGTGCGTTCGCCAAAGCGTTTCGTTAGTGTCTTGACCTGCAGCATAGACATCCCCCCGGGCGTTTCGATTGGGGGACACCTAGGGTCTGCAGGATTCAGTTTTGTTTAAGGGTTGTGACGGGACCGTGACAAAAGCGGCATCTGGTGATCAATGTCGCGCATGATAGCGGAATTACGAATCTCTTGGAGAACTGCGCAAATCTGGGCGACTGTATCGTCCAGATGACAGAATCGGGGAATTCGCCTTGAATAATCGATCTCGTTATATCGCAGAGACGGATGAAAGCGGCACTGTGATCTGGCTGTGGGAGGTGCAGAGCGGCGGCCGGTGCGCGATCTGACGCAGCTTGATCAGTGGCTTTGGAATGCGACCATAGATGGCGCGACCTTGGCATCCGTGACGGACTGGTTGGCACGCGCGCCGCGCCCGCAAACGCATCGTGGCACTGATCCGAGATTCCGGGCGGCTTCTGAGAGTACCCTAAAGCGTGGGGCAGTTGCGGGTTTGGGCGCTATCTAGCACTGATATCAAATGGAGAAGCCAAGGTGGCAGCGTGATTGCCCCACGCTTTGGGGTACTCTCCTCTATTTAAGTAACGTGTTGGCGAGCTGAGATAGCGCAAAGCTGGTGGCAAAACCATTTTGTCGCGAAAGTTTCACGAAACCTTCGCCAATGTCACACGTAAGGGTCGGACTGACGGGGCAACGAACTCTTACACAGGACAAAGACATGACCCTTCCCGTCATTGGTGCGGCACTCAGAACCACCGACCTTGAACACTATCGCGACTGGATTCTGGACAAGCAGCGTGATCTTGAACTGCAGTCCTTTCACGCGGCCGACGTGATCGGTGGCGATTGGCAGCCGATTGCTGACCGCATCAACGCCCTGCTGGACGGCTACACCGGACGGCTGGGTATCCACGGGCCGTTCTGGGGCTTCACTATTCACTCCATGGACCCGGATATCCGGGCCGTCGTGGCCAAGCGGATGAATCAGGGTCTGAATGTCTGCCAGGCTGTCGGTGCCACGCAGATGGTGATCCATTCACCGTATACCACTTGGGATTATAACAACATGGACGGGCTGGACGGCGCGCGTGACATGGTGATCGAAAACACTCACGCCACCCTGAAAGCCGCCGTCAAGCGAGCTGAGGATCAGGGCGTCACATTAGTCGTCGAGAATATCGAGGATATCAATCCTCTGGACCGGCGCGTTCTGGTCGACAGCTTTGCCTCCGACGCAATCCGCTTGTCCATCGACACCGGCCACGCTCATTATGCCCATGGCGCGAACGGCGCCCCCCCAGTCGACTACTACGTCCGGGCCGCAGCCGGGCTGTTGGGCCACATCCACCTGCAGGATGCCGATGGCTATGCCGACCGCCACTGGGCCATCGGTGAAGGCACGATCCGCTGGCACGCAGTCTTCCGCGCGATTGCCCAGCTGAAAGAAAAGCCCCGCCTGATCATGGAACTGCGCGACAAAGCCGGCATCCCTGGCTCAATGGCGTACCTCGAACGCGAAGGCCTGGGCCAATGACCCTCAAGATCGTGGTATTGAGCGACCTGCACATCGTTGGCGAAGGCGAGCTTTCTCATACACTCGACACCGCAGACCGTCTGCGGAAAGGCGTGGCAGCAATCAACGCCCGCCATGCCGATGCGGATTACTGCGTGTTGGCGGGTGATCTGGCGGATCTCGGCAAAGCCGACGCCTACCTCCGACTGAAAGAGATCCTGTCAGACCTGACAGTCCCCTGCCATATCACAATTGGCAATCACGACGACCGCCCGGTGTTCTTGGATGTCTTTGGCCAAGACTACGCTGCCGAAACTGGTTGCGTGGACAAGGTGATCGATCTCAAGGGCTATCGGGTAATCCTACTCGATAGTTCTGAACCGGGTACCCACGTGGGTGTGCTGACCGATGCGCAATATATTTGGCTGGAGGACCGGCTGTGCGAGGTGATGGACCAGCCAATCATTGTTATCCTGCACCACCACGCTAATCCGCTCCAGACATTTGTTGACCGTATCATTTTGCGTGACGGGGCGCGGCTTGCGAATGTGCTCTCTGGTCACCCTGACGTGCGGCAGGTGATTGCGGGGCATGTGCACTATACCTCGACGGCTCTATGGCGCGGCATCCCATTTACGACAATGGCGGGCAATCATTATAACGTCACCGTCCCAATGGACGGATCACCGATCGAAGAGCTCGACGGGCCGGCTCAGATGGCGGTCATTCTGGCCGATGCTGATCAGACGCTTGTTCACTTCGACAATTATATCGACACGAGTAATGTGATTGTGAGGCGCTAGTCAAAATGAAGCCGGGGCGGCTGTGAAGCCTCCCCGGATCACTTTGAACGGTCTAAACCCTTGTCGGTTAAAGTGTAGGATCAAGCCTGTCGCGCAACCAGTCGCCCGCAAGGGAAATCGCCAGCGTTGTTAGGACGATGACGACCGCCGGTCCCATCATAATCCAAGGTGCCGTGGTCAGATATTCACGCCCGAAACCCACCATGTTGCCCAAGCTCGTGTCTGGCGGCTGCACTCCAAGCCCCAAGAACGAAAGGCTCGATTCCATCAAGATAATTTCTGGGAATGTCAGGGTCATCGACACGATCAAGGTTGACGCGACGTTGGGCAGGATGTGACGCAGGTAGACGCGCGACGGCGTAGCCCCGAGTTGAACGACAGCGGCAGCATAGCCTTGCGAACTGGCCGAAATTGCCAAGCCTCGTGTGATCCGAGCATAGCGTTCCCAGCCGTAGAACCCCATCAGGCAAACCAGAAGCAGCATGGACGATCCGAAGAAGGCCAGTACGGCCAGCGACATGATTAGGAACGGCAGCGCCGCCTGAAAGTCGGCCAACATTACGACGATATGCTCTACCACCCCGCGGAACTTGGCCGCCATAAACCCCAGTGCCGTTCCAACAAAAGCTGACAATATTGTGGCACCAAAGGCGATGACCAGCGAAGATCGGATCGACTGGATCAGGCGAGATAGTACGTCCCGCCCAAGCTCATCCGTGCCCAGCCAATGGCCGGGGGTGCCCGGCGGTGCCAGACGGGTGCTCAGGTCCATTTGCGTGACCGGATAGGGTCGCAAAACGTTGACGAAGACAGCGCAAGCTATCATCGCTAGCAGCCACAGTAGCGCAACTTGAACGGACAATGGCAGTGCGGGTCTGCGGCGTTTGACGGCGATGGTGCTGAGAGTGCTGATCGGCATGTGGATTTCCTTCAACTCAGTGAGCGGCGGGAGTGTTACGCAGGCGGGGATCCAGCCAGCCATATAGCACGTCGACGATCAGGTTCGAGACAACCATGACAGCAGCCACCAGCAACAGGATGCACTGAACCACCGCCAAATCCCGGTTCGTCACGGACACGATCAACAGACGTCCCATACCGGGCCAGCTGAAGATCGTCTCAACGATGATGGCACCTGCAATTAGCGAGCCGACCATAAATCCCACGATGGTGACAATCGGCACCGCTGCGTTCGGGAGGGCGTGGTTGCGCACGACATCACGCCACTTTAGGCCTTTGGCTGTCGCGGTCCGAATATAGGGTTGGCCCATAACCTCTATCATGGCAGATCGTGAAAATCGGGCCAGGACGCCAATGCCGCCAATGCTCATCGTGATGATCGGCAGGATCGCGTGCTGTAGCGTACTGGATCCACCCGACGGCAGATAGCCGAGGTTGACCGAGAATATTAAAACAAGCAGTAATCCCATGACGAAAGACGGGACCGTAAAGCCGATGATGGCTATGGTGATGACCCCGCGGTCAGCGATAGTGCCGCGTTTCAGTGCCGCATAAATGCCCGCTGGAATACCGAAGCAAAGCTGCAGGATCAACGCCGGTATGGTCAGTTCAAGGGTGGCGGGGACGCGTTGCAATACGAGGTCGATTGCAGGAGACCGGTCTCGCATCGACAAGCCAAAATCGCCTTGGAACATGGCGTGCATATAAGAAAAGTACTGTGTCAGAATAGGGTCATCCAGACCCCAGCGATCACGGAATGCCAGCAACACGCTTTGCGGCACGTCAGGGCCCAGCAGGACCTGCGCGGGGTCACCTGACAATCGTAAAACGACAAACGCAAAGGTCATGACTGCGATGACCGTCAACGCGGCGCGAAGCAGTCGTGAAGCTATGAAACGTATCAATGTAAATCCTCATCATGCCAGGGGCAGTGCCGCGTTGGAGGGGGTCAAAAGGTGGCAGGCGGCATTGCGGTCACGTGCGACCTTGCGCAATTGCGGCACATCCCGACGACAGATGTCTTCGGCGTGCTGGCAGCGCGGATGGAATGCGCAGCCAGCTGGGCGGTTCGCCGGATCTGGGGGCTCACCCTGTAGAATGATCCGGCGGGTCAGCGCCCGGCCTGGCTGCGGCACTGAAGAAACCAGCGCCTGCGTATAAGGATGTTTGGGATAGGCAAAGATCTCGTCTGCGGAACCTTCTTCGACAATGCGCCCCAAATACATCACGGCGACTCGATCACACAGGTTGCGCACCACCTTCAGATCGTGGCTTATGAAGACCATGCCAAGGCCCTTCTCACGCTGTAAATCGGCCAATAGATTTACTACCTGTGCTTGAATTGACACGTCGAGGGCTGAGACTGGTTCGTCGCAAACCAGCAGATCGGGATCGGTCATCAGCGCACGGGCGATGACGACGCGCTGCCGCTGGCCACCCGACAGCTCGTGTGGGAATTTGTCTGCCTGATCGGGGCGCAGACCGACGGAGTGCATGACGTCATGGACCCGTTGGTTGCGGTCATTCGTCGTACCAATCTGGTGAATCTCCAGCGGTTCGCGCAACTGGTCTGCGATCCCTAGCCGCCGGTCCAGCGCGGACAGTGGGTCCTGATAAATCATCTGGATCCGGGCTCTCAGTGCGCGCCAGTCGGGCGAACCAAAGGCAGGCATCGGTTTGCCGCCGATGCGAACCGCCCCGTCCTGAGCCGCGTCGATGCCAAGTAGCATCCGACCCAGCGTGGATTTACCCGATCCACTTTCACCAACTACGCCCAGCGTTTCGCCTGCAGCAACCTGAAGGCTGACACCGTCCACGGCGCGCACCGGAGTTGGCCGGGCCAAAAGACCGCGACGTGTCTCGTAAATACGAACAAGGCTGTCTGCCTCAAGCAGCGCAGTCATTGATAGATCTTCTGTTTCTGGGCCGTATTCTTGGCGATTGGTGCCAACGGTACGGGATAAGCGCACGCGAGTTGTCGCCCATCCGGCTGAGGCAACAGATCGGGACGTTGCGTCGTGCAGAAGGACTGCACCCGGGCACAACGCGGCGAAAAAGGGCAACCGTCGGGCAAGTGCCTTGGATCTGGCACAGTGCCTGGAATGGGGATCAACCTCTGGCGTGGGCCTGTCAGTCGCGGGATCGCGTCAAACAAGCCGCGGGTGTAAGGGTGGCGCGGCGCATTGAACAACTGAGTGACCGGTCCCTGCTCGACAATCTTACCGGCGTACATGACACAGACTCTCTCGCAGACCTGTGACACAGCGGCCAGATCATGACTGATGAAGACCATCGCCATCGCCATCTCGCGTCGCAAGGTGACAAGAAGATCGAGGATTTGCGCCTGAATCGTGGCGTCAAGCGCTGTCGTGGGTTCGTCGGCAATCAAGAGATCAGGCTCTCCAGCGAGCGCAATAGCGATCATCAGGCGCTGTGCCTGACCGCCAGAAAATTCATGGGTGTAGAGATCGAACCGGTTACGTGCATCCGGAATGCCGACCAGATCCATCAGGCGTAAAGCCTCAGTCTTGGCTGCTGCACCAGTCAGGCGGCGATGCAGTTTGAGTGCCTCACAAATCTGTCTGCCGACGCGGATGACGGGATTTAGCGCACTCGACGGATCTTGAAATATCATCGCGATGCGACCGCCTCTAATGCGTTCCAGAGCCTGACGCGGCGCACCACTCAGCTCCTGAGTTTCTAGCCTGACCGAACCAGTGATATGCGCCTTGTCAGGCAAGAGGCCCAGTGCTGCGAGCCAAGTTACAGATTTACCACAACCGCTTTCACCGACCAGACCCAAGGCCTCACCCGGGGCGACGTCCAGGTCGATACCGTGCAGTACGGCCACGCCATCGAAGGCAACCCTCAAATCGCGAATCTCTATAAGATTAGACATTTTTTTCTTTCGGATTGGGTGCAGCTCACCGGGACGAGCCCGGTGCGCCTGGCTGCCAAAAAGGCGCGGTAGCTTGTACAACCGCGCCCGACATCTGTCAGCCTTGGCCGGGCCAGTTCGAGGCACGGAAGTCCATTGCGAAGGCGGGGGCCGCTTTCCAGTTCAGATTAGAGCGCATTCCAGTGAACACCGCGTTCTGGTGGAGCACATTGTAGGCTGGGTCTTCACGTTCTGCGATCGTCAGCATCCGGGCGATAGCAACTTTGCGCTTGGCGTGGTCGGTCGATGTTTCCATGACTTGGCACAGTTCGTTGAACTCGATATTTGTCCATTCACGGTTTTGCTGTGCAGAGCCATTGGGACCGAACTGGACAACCATCGGGGTGATGGGGTCGTTGATCGTGTTAGAGGCCGACCAGTCGCGCACGCCGCGCGGGCTGTCTGTGGCCAGAATCTGCCCCCAGTTCTCTTGCATTGCGATTTCGACGTTTAGACCGACCTGGTTCCACATCTCGACCAGAATTTGACCGTTGGAAACCTGATTAATGTAGTAATTGTTCAAGAGTCGGAACGGGATCGCATCACCCTTGTAACCGGCTTCCTTCAACAACTGACGGGCCAGTTCGGGGTCGTATTCTGGCGGCGTCCAGCCTGCGATAAACATGTCAGACGTGCTGAAACTGTCAAACTGCAAACCTGCGGGAACTTCGGTCTGACCGGCCCAGAGCGCCTGAACGATCGCATCTCGATCAATGGCGTGGGTCATGGCGCGGCGCACCAGCGGATCTTGTAGCTGTTCGTGATCTTGGGTGAATACGTTGATCCGGTGATTCCAGATCGTCGAATTTTGTACTTCCAAGCCAGGCGTATTGGCCACAGTCCCGATTTGGTCGGGTGGCAGGTCGCAGGCAAAGTCATATTCCCCGGACAGCAGGCCGTTCACGCGGCTGGCGACTTCAGGGACTTCAACGAAGATTATGGATTCAAGCGGTTGCCGGCCGCCCCAGTAGTCATCATGGGCGCGCAGGGTCAGTGACACGTCAGGCTGAAAATCCTCGACATAATAAGGCCCTGTCGTTACCGGCTTCTTCGCCCATGTATCATACGACTTAGCTTCGTCCCATGCGCGTCGACTGGTGATGATACTACCGCCAGAATACAGGCGCCCTTCCATTGTCACGTCAGGCGTCGCGTTGTGAAAGCGGACGGTATATTTATCGACCGCTTCGACACCGGCCAGAGCTGGCCACAAGCGACGGGCGATGCCAGGCATAGCGACCGGAATATCCTTGCCGGTCTTGCGTGTGAAGTCTTCAGAGTAGATCGTCGTACCACCGGCGGGCTGGGTGTCACCGAAGAGACGTTCGGGCGAGAGTGAGAATACCACGTCCTCGGACGTCATCTCATCCCCGTTGTGAAATTTGACACCCTCACGCAGCTTCAGTTCGATTGTGCTGTCGTCAAGACGGGTCCACTCGGTGGCCAAGCCTGGCACAGGGCCCTGATCGCCCATCCAATCACGCAGTATCAGACCTTCCCATAGGTTTGGGAAAAGGGCGCGCTCGCCGACGTTTGATTGCTCATTCCAAGGATCGAGGGTGTTGTTGATCACAACCTGCTGCACTGCGATTTTGATCGACGGGCGACTACCTTGTGCGCGAAGATAGGTGGGAAGGATCAGGCCTGAGGCAGTCGCTCCCATTAGGCCCATTATATGGCGTCGGTTCATACTGATCATGGATGTCTCCAGCCCTGCCGCTGTCGTGTTGCGGAGTATTCATGTTTCAAGCAAGCGACGCCCCATGCGTTGCTGCTAATGCATCTCTTGGATCAATGCTCTGCAACAACTGTGTGATGATTTGGTAAAGCTTTCATTACAAAACTTGCTAGAATCGTGGTCCACCATGCGAGATGGAGTGGTTGCCGCCCTCCCCAAACGGCATCGCAATGTGCCAAGGTCGTGGTGTTTAACGCCACGCAAAGAGGAGGACGGCGAGATGAAGATTATGATGATCGGGGTCGATCTGGCAAAGGCAGTTTTCCAGGTTCATGGTGCCCTTCGAATGGGGGAGGTCCAGTTCCGCAAAAAGCTGACGCGGAAGCAATTTCCGGCGTTTATGGCGCAGCAGGAGCCCAGCATGGTGATTTTTGAGGCATGCGGTAGTGGACATTTTTGGGCCCGTGAGATGGAAGCGCTTGGGCACGAGGTAAAGCTGAGCGCACCGCAATACGTGCGCCCGTTCGTGAAGCGGCAGAAAAATGACGCGGCAGATGCTGAGGCGATCGTCATTGCGGCACGCCAGCCGGAGATGCGTTTCTTGGATCCCAAGACACTCGAGCAGCAGCCTTGCGCCGCCGTTTTCCGCGGCCGGGAACGCCTGGTGCATCAGCGGACGGCGGATGTGAATGCGTTGCGGGCGCTGCTCATAGACGGAGGGAACCACAAATCAAGCCTCGTGGGAATCCGGAATCAGAACGGCAGCAACACGCTCTAATGATAAGATCATCCCCCCTACTGGAGCCTATCCCCCGGTGGAAAAAGCCAGTTTCCACTACCGTGCCTACGCTCCGTCCGGCTGCCGAAAGTCTGGGAGCGCCGACAGATCTGGAATGCACAGGTCTGCCGTCCCTTCTCCATCGAGCTGTTCGACTCCCGTTTGCACGAGGATCGCGTAGACACCCGCTGCCCGCGCCGCCGCAATATCCGTCGCAAGCTGATCGCCGATGAGGATCGCCCGCCCGGGCGGGATCGCCAGCCGCGCAAGCGCCTCGTCCACCAGATATCGCTCGGGCTTTCCGACCACCAGAGGGGCTATGCCACCAGCCGCCGCGATCGCGGCGACGATGGCACCGTTGCCCGGCTCAAAGCGGTCTCCCTTAGGCAGGATGCGGTCGGGATTAGTTGCGATCAGGGCGGCACCGCCCCGGATCAGCTGCATCGCCCGGTCGAGCTTCGCGTAGGTGAAGTCTCGGTCGAGCCCCACTACGACGGCGTCCGCCCGATCCGCTGCCACACTGAAGCCTGCCTCCGCGACCGCCGCCGCCAGAGCCGGCGCGCCGATGACGAAGGCGGCACCGCCCGCGGGCCAGCGCCGCGCCATCACCTTTGCCGTCATTACGGCACTTGTGACGACCTGGTCCGCCTCGGTGGGCACGCCCATCGCGGTTAGCTTGGCGGCCACCTCTTCGGGGCTGCGGGTCGAGTTGTTGGTGACGAAACAATAGGGCACGCCCTGCTCCCACCAGGAGCGAAACCGCGCCACGGCGCTGGGGATCGGCTCTGTCCCGCGATACACCACACCGTCGAGGTCGGAGATCACGCCCGCTACGTCCGGCAGATCGAAGCGCTCCATCGCGTTACTCCGACTGTGCGAGCGAGGGATCGAGTGCATCGCGCACCCAGTCCCCGACGAGGCTGATCGACAGCGTTGTCAGGAAGATCACCACCCCCGCGGGTAGGCCGATCCACCACGCGGTCGCGATGTAGTTGCGCCCTTCCCCCAAGGCGAGGCCGAGGCTGGTTTCGGGTGGCTGGATGCCGAGGCCGAGGAAGGAGAGCGAGGTTTCTAGCAGGATGATTTCCGGGAAATTCAGCGTCAGCTGCACTACCAGAACGCCGGCGATGTTGGGCAGCACATGGCGCAGGTAGATTCGCACGGGATGGACGCCGAGAAAGGTCCCGGTGGCGGCACCGATCCCGGTGCCCAGAAGCGCGACGAGGATGCTCGTCCGAAGGGCGAAGAACAAGCGGCTGAGCACGTCCCGCCCGAGCCCGTCCGCGCCCAGAAGATGATCCGACGGACCGCCGAGGAAAGCCGGGGGCTTCAGCCGGTTCAGGAGGCTCTGCTCGGTATAGCCAAAGGGTGCCAGCAAGCCAGAAAATATCGCGGTGAAGACGACGAGCGCCAGCCAGAGTAGGCAAATCATTACCAAAAGCGACGGTCTTTGATGCGCCTTGGCAGTACGGCGGCCTGGGCGGAAGAACCAGCGGCGCGCGGGCGGGTGTGCGTCTAGAGCGCTCATGCCTACGTCTCCTTACCTAACATTGCAATCCGCGGATCGAGCCAGCCATAAACGATTGAACCGCCCCGGCTTTACCGGAGGGTGATTTGTTCAATGACTAGGCGACCAAAACGTTTGCATCCATAGGGCCTTGTTGCACGGGTCAGGGTTTGGTTGAGTTTTCCCTTACCCGTAGATTTGGTCAAGTGACGACCTCGAACTTGGCGTGGCCAAGCCCGGTCATTTTATTGAGAATGTGGGTGCCAATCTTGGCTTCTGTCTTTTGGTTGGGAAAGCTGCGCGCTTTCAGTTTGGGGCCGATGACTGCCTTCCAACGGCCCATTACGGTCTCTCCTCGACTGCGCTGATTGTATCCGCTGCTCC
>Ga0209390_10004163_pt1 | contig 22103 bp, 31 predicted proteins | sample BON01_FD_187212 | JGI IMG/M metagenome (GOLD analysis project Ga0209390, IMG submission 187212) | Freshwater microbial communities from Lake Bonney liftoff mats and glacier meltwater in Antarctica - BON-01 (SPAdes) (version 2) | ecosystem: Environmental > Aquatic > Freshwater > Ice > Glacier... | reverse complement strand
CCCGAGTATGATTCTCCGGACCGATAGCGAGCACCTCTGGAAAAAAGTCGCGGCGACCATTGCGCAGGTTGTCACGGCGCACGATTTTTCCTTGCGGCGCGAAGAACGGATAGAGCCCACTCTGGTCAAACGATTTTTTTCTAGTCTAATATTTTCTAGCAAAGTTCCAGGCTGTTTTCGATGTTGGTCCTCGATCTGAGGTTCATCAGGGTCCCGAAGGCAGAATGCTTCATATTCCCTCGGTCGGCAATCCACCTCTGCGAATCGTTAATGCCTTCCAGATCACCCGCGCAAACCGTTTTTCCGATTCGGTGTTGCCGATGCGCCTGTGCTTCCCCGCTTCTCGGGCAGCTTCTCGACCGCTCAGAGAACCATGGTTGGACTCTGCCTCGCCGAACTCCCACAAAAGAACCGGAGTATGAATAAACCATGCCTGCCCCCTACCGGCCTAACGCTCTTTAATCCAATCGCGCACCCAAAAACACCGTGTGCGCACAACGTTTTGCCCACTGCGTGGCCCGCGCCTCGACCACCTCGACTTTAAAACCTGCGCGGGCGAAGGCCCGGGGAAATTGCACATCACGCACGGACGCCCAGATCGCCAGGCGCCCTCCTGGCCGCAACACTTTTCTGATTGCTGCAAGGCCGTGCGGGCTGTAAAGCGCGGCGTTGCCTGCCTGCACCATGGCGTTCGGGCCATTGTCCACATCCAGCATCACGGCATCCAGGGAATCGGGAGCCGTTCCTCTGATCAAGCGCACGATATCCGCCACCTGCACCCGCACGCGTGGGTCATTCAGGCATTCGCCGCAGACGCCTCCCAGAAATTCGCGATTCCAATCCACCACCAAGGCCGTCAATTCGCCCACCGTCACCAGCGCATCCGGGCCCACGAGTTCCAGCGTCCTTCGCAAGGTAAATCCAAAACCCAAACCGCCAATCAGCACGCGCACACTCTTTCGTGTGCTCAAGCCCGCGCAGGCCACTTCCGCCAAGACGCGTTCTGATTCCGGCGCATTGGTAGCCATCAAGGACTGCCCGTTCACCCGCAGGAAGTAGTGTTCTCCCTTCGAGTGCAAGGACATCAAGGCCCCATCCGGAGCACGTGCTTCAGCCAAATTAATAAATGGATTCATGGAAACCCACATCCCACACGAAAACCTGCCAAAACACCAAGACCGAAGGGGAAAAAAAGGACCTAAGGAGCCATGACAAAAGTTGGCAACTGGAGACAGTGTGCATATTCTTGCATTTTTAGAGGGCGAAAGCAGATGGGGTATCCTCTTCGGATGCGACTAAACTCTCTCACCCGCTACGGCTAGAGCCCCGTCCTCCTGGAAACCTTCGTCGAACTTGAGCGCTTCACCGACGCCTGCTACCGCGCCGCCAACTGGATCGAAGTCGGAACAAGCAAGGACCGCGGAAAACTCGAAAAACCCCCACCAGCGCGTCCTCCCCATCAAAAGCATCCTCGTTTATCCTCTCCAACAAAACTTCCGCTTCATCCTTAACGGATGAACTCACACGGGGTTCAACGACTATTAACCCGGCGCCAGATCAGCAGGGATATGCCTTGCCGACCAGAATCTTACGCAATCTGAACTGCGGGAGCGTGAACTATGCGGGCTAAGGACCTCAAAGATTATCCGAAAAAGGAAAATGGAATTCAAAAGACTCACACAAAGCGGCAAAGAGCATGAAGATTCAGAAAAAATCTTACTCAGCCATCTCCCCCTTCATGTCCTTCATGCTCTTCATGGTAGAAAAAAAAGGGTTCACCTCGTCGGAAGTCAACCCGGCGACAAACAGCACAAAATCCCGCTCATGCCCGGCGCGCTCGGCATGCTCCCGCAAGCGAGTCGGGCAGCGAATTCTAAACCCGCGCCGTGTCGCCCTGCCTTCGAGGCCATCGCCCTTGAAACATGACGCGCCCCTGTTTCTATACAACGCTCAGGGCACAAACGACCGGCTCATTTCCAGATGGACCCTGCGGCTACCAACTGGATTTGCTTAGCCACTGACCGTAGCGAAGAACCACGATAGTGGCCATGATAGCGCTAAATCCAGTGCATCCAAAGTTGGCGGCGCTTCCCTTGGCCTGACGTGTCGCGCGGGTCAACGCAGTCGGATTACCAGCGGCGCTGTCGACTTGTGCGTAGGCAAACGCTAATCCGATCGTGTCATCGTCCCGGCGGGGAATCAGCCCGGTGTCGAAGTAAAAGTTGAGGAAGTTACGATCGTAGGGTTGAAATGCGAGCCGCCCAAACCCTCCTAACCCCTGATCGGATTTTGCCAACGACACGGACGAATGGGACGGGGCAGGTGACGGTTCGCAGAAAAGCATTTGATCGAGGATGAAATATATCCCGTAGTTTCCGGAAGTGGTGCTCTCAGCAATCACATCTGCCATTGCAACGGATTGAGCCAGAATCCCGCTTTACATTGTCCCGGAAGTCCGGGTGCTCCATCCCCGTGGTTCCAGCGCGCCTGGGCTTCGATGAGGAAAAGAAAGCCGTTCTACCCATCCAGCCGCCAGCGAAACCCATGCCGGTTGACATCCTAATCGTAAACATTTCCTTGGGATACTGCGATGAGGAACGTTAGCCACTCAACCGGGTGTATTGCGACACGCGCGCCCAACGTGCTCATGGGAGACGCAGGGCCACCTTCTGGCAGGTTCAGATACATGAATGCCGGCCAGCCAAAAGTCCCGTCGATAAACCACGCCGCGTAATCCGAGATCACGAACTTCGAATCTGCCGCGAGCTGTCCGATGCGGAGGGAAATGCGGTCATCCCAGAAATCTTGTTGAAACCACAACTCAAACATCCGCAACGTCTGGAAACCCGCGATGTCCGAAATCGTCAAATCATAGCCGCCGAGAGTTCCGCTGGCGTCTTTGCCGGAAATCCACAGCCACGTAGTATTGACCGACCCGCCCTGCCAGCCGACTGCTTTTTCGAGGCCCCATTCAATACCAAAATTCAAGAGCCCGGTGTACACCGCACCAGTCGCCAGCCCACCCGTCGTGTTGCCTCAGACCTCTGCAGAGTATATCCAGCAAAAACTTCAAGACCACAACCCTCAGACTCTGGCCGCATGCCCATCCAGTCCACTGTGGTTGCTTCCGCCGCCAACCCACTACTCACCGGAGTGACCGGGTCCAGGCTGTTCGGATTTCCATACACAGATGTCATCACCTATGTGCCGACAGGAATCATTGCGTTCAGAAGAAATTTCGTCCCGATGGTTCATTAGTAACTCCGGGGCAGACTGTCAAAGCGGTAATCGATACAGATCCGCGAAAATCAGGATTCCGGGATGACGGTAACCCCGGCAGAGAAGTTGGCGGTGCGGTGCAGTGCGGCGGTAAGCTGGCGCAGATGCGTTTGACGAGAGATCTCAACGGCACCAAATTTTTCCAAGTGCGGGGTGATCCATTGGATATCGAGAAGCTTAGACCCACCTGGCCGCAACACTTTCCTGATTGATGCAAGGCCGTCAATTCGCCCACCGTCACCAGTGCATCCGGGCGCACGAGTTCCAGCATCCTTCGCAAGGTAAATCTAAAACCCAAACCGCCAATCAGCACGCGCTCACTCTTTCGTGTGCTCAAGCCCGCGGAGTGGATTCATTCCAAAATACGCTTGAGTTAGTGCCACTCAGGACCCGCTGTAAAAGGTGAGAGGTAAATCCATTTTTTTAATTCCTTACTAAATTTCTTCTTACTGAATTGGTAGGTTCTGGTTGGCACTAGCGAGCGAGGGTTCTTCTTGAGCACCTCGACCCATGGTAAAACGACAAGCACCCTACCGCCGAACTCTCCATCGCTTCCATCGTTTGACGTGAATAAATGGCGTGCCGGGTTTTCCTGTCTGGATGTCAATGTCGCTGGAAGACCTGGGATTTATTTGGATAATGGGGCAAGCATTTAGAAACCTCAGGTTTTCATTGATCGCATGGCGGAACTTGCTGCCCATGAATATGCCAATGTGCACCGTGGAATCCATGAGCTCAGCAACAGCGCCACCGTGGCTTACGAGGCTGCCCGCACCCGCCCGGCACACTTTCTCAATGCTCCTCAAGAGGGATGCATCGTTTTCACCCGGGGCATCACCGAGTCGATCAACCTTGTGGTAAATACCTAGGGCGAAGCACACATCCAGGCTGGCGACACGATCCCCCGCTCCGAATTGGAACATCACAGCGACCCGATTCCGTCGCAGCAGCTCCCTCGAAGAAAACGGGCGATTGTGAAGTATGTTTCCGTTCTGGGAATACGGGGAAGGAATCGATCGGGGTGTTGTTTTCCGGATGCTGCGAGACAAGCCGAGGATATACGCGTTCCCGCATATCCCAAATACCATGGCGATCACGACTCCTGCGGCCACGTATTGCGCGATGGCCCGCGACGCGGGAGTCGTCACGCTCATCGATGCGATACCGAGCGCAGCACACAGCCTCGTGGATGTTCAGGAAATCGGCTGTGATTTTCTAGCTTGCTCAGCGCACAAGATGTGCGGACCAACCGGGTTGGATCTACTCTACGGGCTCTTTGGGCTGCTTGACTCGATGCCTCCCGGGCAATTCGGAGGCGAAATAGTGGACCGTGTGGATTTTAAGGGTGCGAAGTTCCGACTGCCCTCGGCGAAGTTCGAGGCTGGAACTCCCTCAATCATTGAACCCGCCGGATTGCACGCTGCGCTCCGCGAGGGCATTATCGGATAACTCAATGGTTCCAGCAGCGAGGATTCGGTTCCCTGAAATCCGGCAGAGGTTGCGGATCGGGGCACACATGGTAGGCTGGCGCCTATGTTGACACCGGATGAATTTCAATCAGCCCTGCGCGGAGTCGGAGCTGGACGGTATCATCACCGTCATCCGTTTCACGTGCGCATGAATGCCGGGCAACTCTCCCGCGAGGAAATCCAGCGGTGGGCCAAAAACCGGTTTTATTATCAGGTATGCATCCCATTAAAAGATGCGGCAATTTTGAGCAATTGTGCGGAGCGGGACGTGCGAAGACAGTGGATTCACCGCATCTTTGATCATGACGGCGACAACGAGCGCGCAGGCGGCATTGAGGCGTGGCTGCGGCTTTCTGAGGGCTGTGGGCTGGACCGTGCCTCAGTCCAGTCGCTGGAAGGGGTGGTGCCCGGCGTGCGGTTTGCAGTTGATGCGTATGTGAACTTTGCGCGGCGAGAGCCGTGGCCGGTAGCGATCGCGTCGTCGCTCACGGAATGGTTTGCCCCGGACCTTATGGCCGAGCGACTTATTGCCTTTCGCACCCACTATCGATGGGTGCCCGACTGGGCCTTTGATTATTTTTCCTCCCGGGTTGGGCAGGCAAAAATCGATTCGTGCGAGGGGCTGGAGCTTACGCTGCGGTGGTGTAATACCCCGGATTTACAGGCGCGGGCACTCGACGCGCTGAAGTTCAAATGCGATGTTCTGTGGGCAATACTGGATGCGATCGATGAGGGCGAAGATTGATATTCCCGGCGAGGCAGCGCCTGCATTGCTGCGGCATGTCCGGATCCAGCGGGATCGAGTGACGGACAGCACGCTTTTGCTCTATCCGGAAGGGGCGTTGGAGCTGGACGAAACCGGTGTGGCCATCCTCAAACTCTGCGATGGAACCTGCTCGTTGGATGCGATTGTCGTCCGGCTGGTTGAGCGGTTTGACGCGGCCAAACAGGTTGTGGAAGCTGATGTGAAGATATTTCTCAGCGAGCTAATATCCCGCGGGTTTCTGGAGCTGAGGTCGTGACCGCGGTCGTCCAACCTAGGCCTTACGGGCTTCTGGCGGAATTCACGCACGCGTGTCCGCTGCATTGTCCGTATTGTTCCAACCCGCTGGAACTCGCGCGCCGCAGCGAGGAACTTCCCGGCGATGTGTGGGAACGGGTGATGGCTGAGGCCGCAGCACTTGGTGTCCTGCAAGTCGGATGCTCGGGCGGCGAACCGCTGCTCTATCAAGATCTCAATCGCGTGATCGAATCTATTCGACGCGAAGGGATGTATTCTAACCTCATCACCAGCGGAGTCGGCTTGGATGCCGCGCGGGCGGGACGGCTCCGCGAGTCCGGACTGGATGCGGTGCAGATTAGTTTTCAGTCCGATGAAGCGGGACTCTCCGATGCGATTGCCGGGACGCGAGCCCATGAGTTAAAGATCCAGGCGTGTATCGCGGTTCGGGACGCGGATCTGCCGCTCGGATTAAATGTTGTCCTGCATCGTGGGAACATCGACCGCCTGCCGGATATTTTGGAAATGGCTGCCGAATTGGGTGCCATGCGAATCGAGCTGGCTCATGTCCAGTTTGCCGGGTGGGCATGGAAAAATCGCACCGCTCTGTTGCCCTCGCGTGTGCAGGTCGCGCGGGCTGCGGAGGTTGCTGATCAGGCCGTGGCAAAGTACGCAGAACGTTTTCAAGTGATCTACGTGATGCCCGACTGGTACGGCAACCGACCCAAACCCTGCCTGCACGGCTGGGGACAGCGTGGGATCACCATCAATCCGAGGGGTGACGTCCTTCCGTGCCAAGCCGCAGAGGCCATTCCCGGAATGACTTTTGAAAACATCCGGGATCGAAGCCTCGCATCGATCTGGCACCAGAGCGACGCTTTCAACCGGTTCCGGGGAACGGATTGGATGCCGGAGCCCTGCCGGAGCTGCCCGGAGAAGCTCCAGGATTTTGGAGGATGCCGGTGTCAGGCCGCCCTGTGGACCGGGGATCCCACCCAAACCGATCCCGTTTGCGAGTTCTCTCCGCACCGCACGCGCGTTGATGCGTTGCTGGATGCGGCTGATTCCGAAGCCGGGAGGGAATGGACTTACCGGAGTTTTGCCACGTCTTCCGGCGTCACGGGTGCAGCGCCGTCTCCGAACCGGCTGCGAATGTAGGACACGATTCCAGCAACTTCCGGGTCGGTCAGGAAGTCGTATGGCGGCATGACTCCGTGAATTTTGCGCCCGTTAATTTCGCTGACGCCCTGCTGGCCGTTGAGGATTACCCGGATAACTTTGGCAGGATCGCCTTTTAATTTTGCGTCTCCGACCAGAGCCGGCATAGTTTCACTCCCCTCACCGGCGTAGTGACACTGGGCGCAGCTCGAGTTGTAGATTTCCTCGCCCACAGCCATTAGATCGATACTGGAAGCGACCGTAAGCGGCGCTTCGGCGGACGGCGGTTTGCACGCGGAGAGCATTGCCAACAACGCCGCCACTTGAAGAATTCGCACTCCAATGATACGCTCGACCATTCTTTTAAATCTCCATGAAGCATTCATTCATCATTCCTTTCGCAGTTGCTGTCGCCGTGCCGTGGGTAAGTCTGGTTTCTCACGGGCATGCGCAGGAAGTCATCGCCTCCGAGAAAGAGAAATTCAAGGTTGAAGTCCTTGCTAAGGACCTGAAAAACCCTTGGGGATTGGTGAAGCTGCCGGACGGACGCTTCCTCGTCACCGAGCGACCGGGAACGGTGCGCATTATCGGTCCGAACGGCGAACTCTCCGAGCCGATCACTGGAGTTCCCGAGGTTTTCGCGCGGGGTCAGGGCGGATTATTGGATGTCGAACTGCACCCGGATTACGCGACAAACGGGTGGATCTACTTGGCGTATTCGGCAAACGCGGGAGAAAAAAGCCTCACAAAAATCGTCCGCGGCAAACTCAAAGAAAATGCCTTTGTCGATCAGGAGGTTATCTTTGAACCTCCGGTCAGCGAGATGACCGGGGGCGGAAATCATTTCGGAGTCCGCATGGAGTTCGATGGGAAAGGCCATCTTTTTTTCACGATCGGCGACCGGGGAAACCCGGCGACGCCAGAGAATCCGGCGCAGCGGCTGGACAATGTTCTTGGAAAAACCCACCGGATTTTCGATGACGGAAGGATTCCCGAGGACAATCCCTTTTATGATCGTGGCGGATCGGCCCGGACCATTTGGACCTATGGCAACCGCAACGCGCAGGGATTGAAGATTAATCCCAAGACCGGAGACCTTTGGGAGGTCGAGCACGGGCCTCGCGGTGGAGACGAGTTGAATCTGCTGAAAAAGGGCGCGAATTACGGATGGCCGCTAGTGACATTTGGAATCAATTACCAAGGGACTATCATCTCGGACAAAACGGAAGCGGAGGGATTCGAATCACCCGTTACTCATTGGACACCATCGATCGGTATCGGAGCCATCGATTTCTACACGGGTGATAAATTTCCGTCTTGGAAGGGCAATTTGTTTGTGACCGCTTTGGCGCACCAAAAAATCATCCGCATCGTCCTTGATGAGAAGAACGAAGTGGAGCATCAGGAGATCCTCTTGGAGAAAACCGGGCGTATTCGAGACGTTCGGGATTTCGGCGACGGGTATCTCTATCTCGTCTATGACACGCCCGGACAGGTAGTTCGTCTTGTGCCAACAGAAACGTGACGTGCGCCGCTAGCCCGTCTAGATCCGTGATTTGATCGCACGGAGGATTCCGCCCACCACGGGGAGATGCTCGAAGAATCCTCCGGTGGAATCCCAGTAGTCCTGATGGATCAGGATACGTCCAGCATCATCAAATCTTAGGTGGGTGATCCCAATCGATCTCAGGGTTTGGCCACGCTTAAATTTCGCAAGCCGGACGTCCATCGTCCATCTCACGTAGTAGTTGCCGTCGGAAACTGCGACATCCTGCACCGTCGCACGCACGCTCTCGGCATTTTTTACTGTTTCCAGAAAATAGTGCTCGATGGCATCCGCGCCCCGCACGGTTTTCAGTGTGTCGTTAAAGAACGCATCGGGCGCATATGTCTCGAGGGTGAGGCCGCGCACGGACTCCTCGGTCATGTCTGAAAAAAACTTTGTGAACCGCGCTATCCCAGCCTCCGCTTCCGGTGAGTTGGGATTTACGGTGGGGCGGGATTTGAGTTGATCGACGAGTGTGAGATATTCTTGCACAGCTTGAGAAGTGGGGGTTGAAGACGGGCTTGCACAGGCAGCAAGCCCAAGACAAAAGATCGCGCCAAGGACATGGAATGGTCTTGGAAAATGCATCTCTCGAATGGACGACTAAATCTCGTGCCTGTCAATCCGCTGATTTGACGTTCCACTGCTTTTCCTGGTGCTGGATTCAGAAATTATGGTTCTTCACTATTTCCAGTGGGGTTGCGACTCCGTCCTCCCGGAGGGCTTGCGGAAATGAGCCGGTGGTGCCAATCCTGAGCTTTCGACACAACTTTTTGGGTATAATAGTGAAGGACGATTAACGCAAAGGGAGGAGGAAACAACAGGGCGGTTTGAGAACTCGCTGCCCGACTCGCTTGTGGGAGGACAACGAGCACGCCGGGCATGAGCGGGATTTTGCGCTGTTTGTCGTCGGGGTGACTTCCGACGAGGCGAACCCTTTTTTTCTACCATGAAGAGCATGAAGGACAGGAACGGGGAGATGGCTGAGTAAGCTTTTTTCTGAATCTTCATGCGCTTCATGTCCTTCATGGTTTTAATTCTTTTCTCCTCGGTCCGGGGTGTCTGCGTCCGCGCGGATAGCCGAAGAATACGCGCCCCGTCACGGCCAGTAGGCGGCACCTACCGAAACTCGTGGTGGGGCATATTCTCTGCCAATGCAAACCGGCGACGACTTCGGCGCAGATGAGATGCGCTTGAATCATTATAAAATGCAGAATAAGGGTTGATCTGGAGAAAGCTCAGGGTGCCAACCACCGGAATATCGACCCTCCGGGTCTTAACTGAACATGCTCACCCACCGAAAAGAGCACGGAACCGAAATTATTTGATGAAAGTCTTGCGTCAGGTGCACTAGGGGCAGGATATTAGACCACAGGTGGGAGGCACTAGATGTAGGTTGTCGCCGCCCAATTGATGAATTCTTCTTCAAAACCTGCTGCTGACCCGCCTCCAGATCCTCTTCGTCCGAAGGAAAATATCTGGCGCTCGGATAAGCCGTTTCATAGAGACGACGCCCCCGCAAAGTTCTGGGAATTTCTGCGGAAGTACAAGGACCTTGTCTTCGTAGCCGCTGCAGGGAATTTGTTCACGGTATTCTTGGCCATGTTGATGCCATTATTTTTGAAACTTGTGATTGATGAAGCGATTCCCGGGAAAAATGGACCTCTTTTGGTCGGCTTGGTCGCTGCTTCGCTGGCTCTTCAGGGCATTCGTTTCTCAGTAAGTTACGGCCACGAGATGCTCACGCATTATATCGGGCAGCGCACGGTTTTCGATATCCGGAAAACGTTGTTTCATCACCTCCAGCTCCTGCATCTCTCGTTTTATGAACGCTCACGGACGGCCAGCCTGGTGAACCGGGTGATTCATGACGCCATCGCGATTCAAAATTTTGTCAACACAGCGTCATCGACGATCTCGAACAGCCTAGTTTCGCTGGTGATCGCGCTAGGGATAATGTTCTTCTTGGACTGGCAGATCACGTTATTTTGCCTCTGCGCGCTACCAATCTATTTTGTGGTGATTCATCGTTTCAGGTGGCAGATGAAATCGAAACAACATGAGGTCAAAGAGCGTCAATCTCTGCTAGCCGGCATGCTCGGAGAAACGTTTGCGGGTATCCGTGTTGTGAAGTCATTTGGACAGGAATCTGTTGAGCGTCGGCGTTTCGTGCATACGATTAAAGACAATTTCGACGTCGAACTTGAGCTCCCTCTCATCGGCCAGCGGATGAATGTCAGCCTGGGCCTGCTATTTGCCGTATTTTACGGGGTGGTGTTGTTGTGGGGTGGATTTACGGTTATCGGCGGGGGAATGTCCATCGGAAGCTATGTCGCGTTTTTGACCTATTTGACGATGCTCTTCACTCCGATTCAAAACCTCTCGTCGCTGATCACGGTAAGCACAAATGCACGCTCGGGATTTGAGCGAATTCTCGATTTGCTGGATATCCGGCCGGAGATTACTCAGTGCGCCAACCCCGTAGTGCCGGCATCATTTGAAGGACGCGTCACATTTGATCGGGTGGCGTTTGCCTATGACCCCGAGCGTCCAGCGATCCGTGATTTTAGCCTCGATGTGCCGGCGGGACAGGTCGTGGCATTGGTGGGAGCCAGTGGCAGCGGGAAATCCACGCTGATGAGCTTGCTCACAAGGTTCTACGATGTCTCGGACGGCAGGATCTTAATTGATGGCACGGATCTCAGGCGTCTTGACTACGACGTTTACCGGCAACAGCTCGGGATTGTGCTTCAAGAAAACTTTTTGTTCTCCGGAACAGTCGAGGAAAATATCCGGTATGGCCGCCCGGATGCCACCGACGAGGAAATTCGGAATGCCGCCCTCATGGCAAATGCCCTTGAGTTCATCGACGAGATGCCCGAAGGCATGACAAGCCAAATCGGTCAGGCAGGTGTCACGCTGTCCGGAGGGCAACGCCAGCGCATTGCCATCGCCCGATGCATCCTGAAGGATCCACGCATTCTGATTTTCGACGAAGCCACCAGCGCTCTGGACACGCGCAGCGAATCACTGATCCAAGATTCGATGGACACGCTCATGCGCGGCCGGACGGTTTTCATCGTCGCACACCGACTCACGACGATCCGCAAAGCGGATCGAATTGTAGTGATGGAAAAGGGCCGAATGGTCGAGTGCGGCAGCCATGACGAGCTTCTGAAGATCGGTGGTGCATACAGCGCGCTGCAGCATCCGCGAGTGCAGCGGGATGGAGCGTTCGACTCGAATGACGCCATTGCAGTGTGAAGACCATGGAGCCTCGACCTATCGGAATGCGCGAACGGCTGGTAAAGATCCGGCGACTTATCATCTGGGTGTCGTCAGGCACTTTGTGCCTGCTTGTCGCAGCCTTGGTATTTGTTCCGGTGGACGAGCGGGTGAGGGCGACAGGTGCCGTCTGGCCGTCTGCGAACAGCCGCCTCCACGCGCTCGAAGATGGACTACTGGGCGAGGTCGCGGTCCGAGAGGGCGCGGTAGTCAAAACGGGGGATGCGTTGGTATCGATGGACACGACGGGCGATCAGGAAAGATTACGCACCGTTGAAGCATCGATCACCAGTGCCATGGCCGATGTTTCACTTCAAAAACTCCGCTTGGAGCGCATCCTGAAAATTCCCTTGCCTGCGGAATTCTGGTACGTACAGGAGGAGCTTCTTTCCCAGCAAGAGCGATCTGCGCAAACTCGCAATGATCAAGATCGCGCCACGGAGCTCTATGCAAAGGGGCTGATCAGTGCGCAAGACCTCGAGCAGACGCGCCTGGCGGTCGAGTTGTCCAAAATCGAAGAACTCAAAATCAAAGGTCGATCGAAAATGCTCGACGGAGGTCTCGAAAAGGCGATTCGCGATGAGGCCACTGCCGAGTACGATGCCTCGGTGGCAACACTGCGGAGCCTCGAGGTGGAACGAGAAATCCTCCAGGAAGCAATCCATCGCGCGACGCTTCGCGCCGAGGCGGATGGAACCGTCACGCTGGTCACGAAGCGGCGCAGCGGTCAGCGGGTGGATCGCGGCGAGCCGCTCGTTTACCTCGCCCACGGTCCAGTGAACCGAGCAGAACTCTTCGCGGACGAAAGCCAATTGCATCGCGTCCAAGCAGGTCAGCGGGTGCTTATGAGCTCCATGGCGTTCGATCCGCTCCGCGACGGCTACATTGAAGGCCGGGTGGAATCAGTCGCGCTCCAACCGGAATCCTCCGTAGCCCCTGCCACCGGGGCGGATGTTCCGTCCTATCGCATCATCGTGGCCGTGGATCATTCGCCCCAAGTCCTTGTGGGTGGCTCTCGCGTGGAAGCAAAAGTCATCCTTCGTCGTGTCCCGCTTTGGCGGCTTTTGTTTCCGAACACTGCCGTTAAGTGACGTCGTAAACAGAACTGTGGCAGCCAGTGCAACAGGGCGCGCATTCATTTGGACATTTGTCGGAGGCGGATGAAGGCACCAATATGAATGACGTCTCGGCAGAGTCTCTTTCAATATTACTCCATCTCTAGGCCGCTTCGTGGTGATTCATCGTCGAGTGATCTGCGTCCCTCTGGCCGAATTTCTCGATCAGCTCCAAGCATGATGCAAGCCGCTTGAACCCGCCGGAGGTCGGTCGAATCGAGCAAACGCGAAGCGGCAGCCGTATGGCCTGCTTTGAGGTACTCTGAGAGGGGTTCCGACTTGTGGTATTGATAAAAAAAGCCTGCTACAAATACGTGACCCCTACCGACTGCGCTCTGAATTTTCAACGACACGATGCGCAAACGGCCTTCCATGGCTTTCAGCCCGTTTTTCGAAACTGCCAGCGCACCGGATGGCGATCGGATCACGGCGCATACTCCTCCGCTCAATTCCAAGAGCTTTTCTGCTGATTTATGGACAGCGGACATCTCAATGCCCGCCGCACATCTCATCAGAACCCCCGTGATTAGCTTAGCAACTTCAACATTGAAAATCGCGAGGTCAGTCTCATGCAATGCAGGGCGTGGGATTGGTTCGTTCGATGTCTATGCACGTCAGAAGCGCTTGCTTCCGGGCGGAGGCAAGGACAGGTGCCGTCCAGGTCCCGTGCCGCGCAAGCCCCGCGGCTCCGGATTTTAGAACCCTGGGGGAGATCGGTACCTTGAGAGAAAATTGTGTTACAATTGCGTCATAATTTAAGCGCAATCACTGCGGAAAACGGCGCAACTCTTCTCCATGCGAGAGCGCTGACGAGTGGGATGTCGCAGCGAGCGTCGCACGGTTCGTCGACGGCGAGGTGATATGAACAGGTTTTGCGTAATAGGGCGAAATCCGGTCCATCGATGGTCCTATGGCACCCCGGACCGCAAGTCGCCGAGCATCGGGATGCGCAATTTCGGCGTGGTCCAATCCTTCGATCAGGGATGGAACTAAGACGCGCAGTCCGGATCCCTCTGCATTTATGCGGTGGATGGCATCGGGCCGAGGAATTACCGCAATCTCGCCGACGAGAATGCCGCCGGTGATTCGAGCCAGATAAAGCGTGCCGCCACGAGCGTCACCGGCCGCCCAGAAGTCATCATCTCCGTCCAATCCCAGCAAAGACAGAACTCCCATGCGATCGCATCCGATCGCCAGCGCGATCCCCTCGGCAGCGGCGGCTGTAATCCTCAGGCCGTTGTATGATCCAGGGCCTGTTCCGACGACAATGCGGTGAATTCGCGGGCAGGCTAAAACGGCCTCGTTCAAGATTTCAAAAACCTCAGTTCCTCGTCCGCGGGGGCAATCAAAGGACTTAAAAAACGGGGTCTGTCCCCCCGACACGACGGCCACGGACCCCTGGGGTCCCGAGCAATCCAGCGCCAGCACGTTCACTTTGCACCCCCGATCTGGATGCGACGACCGTCGCCGTCGATAGAAATTGCCACGCGGAGGCAGTTTGCCGGTAGAGCCTCGGGAAAGCGATCCCCCCACTCGACAGCGATGATGCATGGTTCTGCGAGGTAATCTTGCCACCCGAGCGCATCCAGGTCGGCAGCAGATTCCAGCCGGTAGAAATCCAAATGAACCAACGGGCACCGTCCCCCATCGTATTCGTGCACCAAGGTGAATGTCGGGCTGCTGACTTCTGCGAGGCAATCCAGTCCGCGTGACAGCCCTTTGACGAAGTGCGTCTTTCCGGCTCCGAGCGGGCCTGTCAACGAGAGGATTCGCGGGGCTTTCAACTGACGTGCCAGTGCCTCGCCGCACGCGATGAGCGCTTCTGCATTGTCCATATATCCGTTTAGGAACGTAAACTCGCTGTCACAATCTGGATTTCGGTTTGCCATTCGGTGCAATACTAGCTCTTCTTTGTGCATGAGCTCAACTTCCCTCTGGCCCCGATTTCAAGCGCATTTCGTCCGTTACCCTGAACTCGGGTTCTCGCTCGACATCAGCCGAATGGATTTTGCGCACGATTTCCTCGCATCGATGCAGTCGAAGGCGGACGCCGCCTTTGCCGCAATGAAAGAGCTGGAGGCTGGCGGTATTGCTAACCCTGACGAGCACCGTATGGTTGGCCATTACTGGCTCCGCGATGCTTCGCTGGCACCCACCGCGGAACTTCAAAACGACGTGAATAAAACCCGCGATGACATTCTTGCCTTCGCGGCAGAGGTCCATGCGGGGAAAATTAAAGCAGCCAATGGACAAAAGTTCACCGACCTGCTTTCCATTGGGATCGGCGGATCGGCGCTTGGCCCGGAGTTGGTAAATGACGCGCTTTGGAGTGTGGACAACCCGGTGAAGGTGCATTTCTTCGATAACACGGACCCCGATGGGTTCAATAAAGTCTTCGCTCAGATCGGAGGCCGCCTTGCCACGACGTTGGTCGCCGTGATTTCAAAATCGGGCGGCACCAAAGAGTCGCGCAACGGCATGCTCGCTGCGCAACATGCGATGTCGGAGGCTGGGATTCCGTTCGCGAAGCAGTTTGTGGCAGTCACCGGCGATGGAAGCCTGCTTGATGAGACAGCAAAAACTGAGGGCTGGCTACAGCGCTTTCCCATGTTTGATTGGATTGGTGGCCGGACTTCCGTGATGAGCGCGGTAGGGCTTCTGCCGATGGCAATCCAAGGCCTGGATATCCCGGCGTTTCTTGATGGAGCAAAAGCCATGGACGCAAAAACCCGCATGGCTGACGTGAGTCAAAACGCGGCGATGCTGCTCGCGTTGATGTGGTGGCAGGCCGGTAAGGGCCGCGGACTGAAAGACATGGTGGTTCTGCCTTACAAAGACCGGCTGCTTTTGTTCAGCCGCTATTTGCAGCAACTCGTGATGGAGTCGCTGGGCAAGCAGTTGGATCTCGCTGGCAATGTCGTCAATCAGGGGATCGCTGTCTACGGAAACAAGGGCTCTACCGATCAGCACGCCTACGTGCAGCAACTCCGCGATGGAGTGAATAATTTCTTTATTACATTCATCGAGGTCCTCAAGGGCGCCGACAGCCCGGAGATGGAAGTGGAACCCGGCGTCACGAGCAGTGACTATTTGCATGGGTTCCTCCGGGGCACCCGCACTGCACTTCATGAGGGCGGACGGGAATCGATCACCGTCACCATCCCGCAAATTGACGCATTTAATTTGGGCCTCCTCATTGGGCTGTATGAACGGGCCGTCGGGTTCTATGGATCCCTTGTCAGCATCAACGCCTACCATCAGCCAGGCGTTGAAGCCGGGAAAAAGGCAGCTGCAAAAGTGCTGGAAGTCCAAGACAAGGTGGTCGCGGCGCTCAAGGCAGAATCCGGCAGTGCCCTCACAGCAGACGCCATTGCCGCAGCGATTGGAGCCGATGCAGAGGATGTTTTTCATGTCGCCACGCACCTCGCAGCGAACCGCTTGGATATCCAAGTGGCTCACGGCGCGACGGCCGGCGAAGACACATTTTCAGCAGGAGCCTAATATGCAGGCGGGACGTTTTTTCTTGATGCTACTTTTTGGTGTCATCGCATTGGGCCTTACAGGATGCGATTCTCCAGACCGGACTCTAGATTCCATCCGGCGGGACCTTGCTGCGTATAAGGCAAACCCGACGCCCGACGCCCAAATAAAAATAGAACAAGGATTCAAAAAACTGGATACCCAGATTGAGGAACTGACTCTGTCCGGTCGAACCGGAGAGGCCGCTGCTGTCGAAAGCATGGCATCGAATTTGCGCGGCGATTTCCGCGCCGCCCGCATGGTCAACTCGCTGCGTGATGCGCAATCCGCTTTCGAGGGCATCGGGTCCGCATTCAAAGATGCAGGGAAGTCAATCGGCGACGTTTTTAAGGAACAACCGACACCGACGCCGTAGTAGTGCGGGTGCTTGCTGAGGCACCGAGCAGCAACTACGACGGCTAAGACGGGACTGCGTGCGCTTCGAGGTCCTGACGATCCACGAACTCCAGCGCGGACGCATGACATCCCTCAAGGACGACCTGCGGCGCCACGCCCGCCTCAAATGCTTCCTGCCAGCGGCTCACGCACAGGCACCACCGGTCGCCAGCCTTTAATCCGGGGAAATCGTATTCTTCTCTGGGCGTGATGAGGTCGTTGCCGCGCTCACGCGAAAACGCCAAAAACGTATCGGTCATTACAGCGCAAACGGTATGCAGACCGACATCACCAGGGCCGGTTTTACAAAATCCATCGCGGTAAAATCCGGACATGGGAGAGGTGCAGCAGCATTCGAGCGGGCCGCCGATAACATTGGTTGGCATACGCATAGTTAGTCCTCCGATTTCGAGGTGCTGTCAATCTTGCATCGCTATAGATCGGGATAGACGGCAAGATTTTTCTAAATATGCCCGTCGTCCAGTCCCGATTCGCACCGCCATGGTGGCTGGCGAACTGCCACATCCAAACGATTCTGCCTGCGATCCTGCCCTGTCGCGCGCCGGTAGGCTACGCGCGGGAGCGGCTCGAGTTGGCAGATGGGGATTTTCTCGATCTCGACTCTATTGAGACCGGGTCCTCGCGGATCTTGGTGATTTCGCACGGACTCGAGGGGTCTTCAGGAGATGGTTACGTGATGGGTTTGGCCTCGGTATTCGCTGAAGCGGGATGGGATGTGACGGCATGGAACTATCGCGGCTGCAGCGGCGAACCGAACCGCCTGGCACGGTCGTATCACAGCGGCGACACAGACGACCTCGCGTCTGTGATCGATCATGTAAGGAGGGCAGGGCGTGCGGTGGCATTGGCGGGGTTTAGCCTGGGAGGAAATCTCACGCTAAAATTTGTCGGTGAACGTCCTGATTATCCAGACATCATTGGGGCTGTCGGGATTTCCGCGCCGGTGGACCTTGCCTCCAGTGCCCGCAAATTGGATCAGGATCGAGGCAATCAGTTTTATCTTCGGCGCCTGATTCGGAGACTGGAGGTGAAGATCCGGGCCAAAGCGGTGGATTTTCCGCATCACGTTCGGGTCGAGGCGTTGGAGGGTGTGAAGGGATTTTCCGAGCTGGACGACCGGTTCACTGCACCGCTCCATGGATTTCGGGATGCCGCCGACTATTGGAGCCGATCCAGCGCGCGACCATTCCTATCGGACATCCGGATTCCTGCCCTGCTTCTGAATGCGCTCGACGACCCGTTTTTGGCGCCCGCGTGTTTCCCTTATCCGGAGGCGGAGGCAAGCGGTCTATTTTCGCTGGAAACACCGACTCATGGTGGACACCTCGGATTCATTGAGGGACTTCGCGCCACCTACCCATGGGCAGCTCGCAGAACACTGGAATTCTTGGATCGAATCCCGATGCCGCGCCCACGGTGATTGATGATATTAAAAGAGACAACGTTTCGCGCAAAGAACTCAAAGGCCGCCAAGGGGAAGCATTGGTAAACCCCCTCGATTTCATCTGTTTTGCAGCTATGACGCGAGTAACTGCCTCACGCGTCCGCAAGCGCCGATTCTCTTTTTTAAAAAAGAACTCGGCCATATCCTGGTCATCATGAAAAATCGTGTAAATTCTGTCAAAAACCCCCGTGCTCGCTACCGGACGCTCAACTGAAGTCGACTCGCAGCGGCATGCATTTCCCTCGCGAAAGTGACGAGCTTAAGTTCCTCAATTGCCCGCGTCGATCTCTCGAACACCAGCAACTGCCCGGCATCCGCCGCGCGAAGGCCAAGAGCACGATTGAATTGGCAGATCTGGTCGATAAAATCGGTTGGCGCATGCAACCACCGCACCTTGCTGTCGAGCCCCCGCCACTCGCTCCAACATTGAGGTGCCACCTTTCGACGAATTAGGGCAGCCTCAACTTCCACACGCGCCCACGTCCACGCATATCCCACCTCGGTTTCACGCCACGTTTCTACAGCACCCTTCGAGTGCAGCTCCAAAATCAACAATGGAACCAACGCACTCGCATCGAAAAACGACTTCATTACCAATTTGAAGCGGAGCGCATCGCATCAGTCGTCACCACATCCGGCCGCCGATCACCAGCCATCACTGGATGCGGATTGAACTCCGCCACCAGTGCGGATCCCGCAGGATCCCAGCGAAGATTCACATCTGAAAGGTGTTGCCGAAGCTTCCGGTCCGCATCCTGTACAGACGCCCCTTTCGCATTGGCGGGAACCAAATACGCCACCGTCTCATCACGCACGCACACTTCCAGTGTTAGCCCGGTTTCATCAACCGTCCGCAAATATCTTGAAAGATGCGTCTTCAAATCTCCCACTTTAACCTTCACAAGACCAAGTTAATCTTGGCGCTCGACCAAATCAACCATCGCCGTCCCATAACACGCACTTCCAGCTCGTGACCCACTGGCAATCCTGATTCTTATTTCGCGCGGTCCCACGCGCCGGGGATTGGCGATAACTTCACTGCACTCCATTTCAAGTTTCAAGCTTCAGGTTCCGAGATTCCGCCAACCCGCCTTTGGCAATGTCCAACAAAATAATCGCGTTCGGGTGATTTCGAGGGTAGATTCTCTGATCCGACTGCTATTCGGGCGTGGGCTGAGAAGCGAATTGTTTATATCGAATTTCATTATGGGCATGAAATAGACGCTCTTGCGTGAAAGCGGGAGTTCCGTTACGCTCATCGCCATGTCAATGACAATCGAACATCTTACCGACGAGGTTATGTCGCTTCCTAGTGAAGCTCGTGCATTGCTGGCGGATCGCCTCGTAGAAAGTCTCGATCCTGCTGAGGACGGCGTTATTCATCGACTGTGGGTTGCAGAAGCGCGCAGGCGACAGTCTGAGCTTGAATCCGGTGCCGTGAGTGGGATTTCGGCCGAGGACGTTATGGCACGCCTTCGCAAAAAGTATGCTTAATGAAATTGGAGTTTCATCCTGAAGCTCTTGCAGAGTTCGAATCAGCAGCAGATTTTTATCATTCCCGTCAACTAGGCCTCGGAAGTCGTTTTCTGGATTCCGTGGATCGCTGCACATCGAAGATCAAGGCGGATCCCCAACGTTTCCGGAAATTTGATAAAGAGATCCGGCGCGCGCTTGTGGCCGTTTTTCCTTACGCAATTCTTTTCTTTGTCAGATCGGATCGAATCTTTATCCTTGCCGTGATGCACTGTAGTCGAGAGCCCGGTTACTGGAAGGATCGCACATAACAAAAAAGCCGAAGAATGCGATTCGCACGCTTGAAACGCTTAGCGAGAGCCTTCGCTTCGGAACTCTAGAAGTAAACAGATATGCTCTTCGCTGGGATGATTTAGACGAAGATATCCGCTCGACCACGTAGCACATGCTTCCAGCTTGTGACCAACACTGGCATTAACCACTTTTCGAAGCTCAAAACGCGGCAAGAATACAAATAAATTGGAACAACGGAAAGAATGTCCATTTCAGATTTCAGTTCACCGCCTGTTCATCCTGAAAATTCCTGTCAATCCTGTCAAAAAATCACCAGGGTGCGAGCCCATGACATTCGCCGGATCGAGAATCTGGTATTTGAGCATCAAGAACAACTGAAGAAAGCATATTATGAACGCCATTCTAGCTGACGCATCAATATCAACTGAGCCGACTGCTATTCGGGCGTGGGCTGAGAAGCGATTCGTATATATCGAACTTCATGATGGAAGAATCGTTGGATTTCCTGCCGCACGCTTTAAACGTTTGGCCAAAGCCTCCGATCTGGAACTCCAAAAAGTGAAAATTGAGGTGAACGGATATGCTCTTCGTTGGGATGATTTAGATGAAGACATTACTGTGCCCGGGGTTGTTGCCGGTCGTTTCGAGCTCCCACAAGGATAGATCCCAGACAGCGATAAGAATACTAGGAAGCCACGTAACACCCACTTCCAGCCGGAGAGCAAACCTGGCATTCGTCCACTTTTCGAAACTGAGAACCCCTGCAAAAAAACCCATACAGAGGAACCACCGATTGCACGGATTTTCACGGATGGAGTTTCCATTCAAATTTCCAACGTTCGCTTCTCTCCAAGCTGTATCGCTCTGCAAGCAGGAAGCCGCGGTTCTTACCATAGGGTAACCTCACCGCATTTACTTGCAGCCCTTGAACCCTTGCGCTTTACCAATGCCAACTCACCGTGTAGCTTAAAAGGATGACAGCCATCGCCGAACATCTCGACCGTAAGCTTGCCGCGTGGGGGCCCGAGACGGTCTCAGAAGTCGAACGCCTCGTCGGCGACATCATCGACTGGGCCGATGCCGATGCGCTCGACATCATGCATTCCCGCGATCTGGAACAAGAAGTTTTGGACGTTCTCGATGCGGACTAAGCCGGGCGACGTCTGGCTCGCCGATCTTGGTCTTGCGGCCAAAACCCGTCCCGTGCTCATCGTCTCGCGTGAGGATGAAGACCCGCCTCGCGCTTTGGTCATCCAGGTTCCGCTAACGACGCAGAACAGGGGAAGCCGATACGAGGTTGATTTAGGCAAGCTGCCCTTCCTGCGCGAAGTTTCCTTCGTCAATGTGCAGGGCATTGCCTCAATCCCAACCGTTCGCTTGGAACGCAGGCTCGGGCAAATGCCGCCCGAGCTCTTGGAGAAGATCAAAGAAGGTCTCCGCTACGCGCTTGACCTGTAAATTCCGCTGGCGGTCCGCATTACTCCAACTTCTCGACAAGTATCACGCGCTTCCAGCGGGTGACCAAACCTGGTATTTTCCCACTTCTCGGAAACGCAGCAACAAAAAAACCCATACAGAGGAACCACCGATTGCACGGATTTTCACGGATGGAGTTTCCATTCAGAATTGCAGCGTTCGCTTCTCTCCGAGCTGTATCGCTCTCCAAGCAGGAAGCCGCAGCTCTTCCCTCGGCGCAACCTCCCCGCATTCGAATTGCTTTTCCCACTTGATCCTGAAAAATGCGGGCATGGGCTTTCCCAAGATCACTATACTCACTACCCCGTTGGTGGCGACTAGCTACGCAGCCCTCTGCGAATGGGTCTGGAGCCGCCCTGCGAGTGTTGCGCCGCATGTGCTTGATTTCAGCAACACACACATTGTCACGCTCCGGCGACATGATCGCCAATTTCAGGAGATCACCTCTACCGTTGATTATTTTATTCCGGATGGCATGCCGTTGATTTGGATGATGAATCAAAACGGCGCGAAGCTGCATGATCGGGTTTATGGCCCGGAATTCACGCGCCGCTGCCTCCAAGATAGCCCCGCGGAGCTGCGTCACTTTTTCTTGGGCGGTTCCGTAAATTGCTTGGAAAAGCTTCTT
>Ga0209390_10004161_pt1 | contig 22109 bp, 17 predicted proteins | sample BON01_FD_187212 | JGI IMG/M metagenome (GOLD analysis project Ga0209390, IMG submission 187212) | Freshwater microbial communities from Lake Bonney liftoff mats and glacier meltwater in Antarctica - BON-01 (SPAdes) (version 2) | ecosystem: Environmental > Aquatic > Freshwater > Ice > Glacier... | reverse complement strand
CAGGTATGAAGGTGATCCATGGGCATAACAGGTACAAAGGCTCTACAGTTGTTTCTGTGGAGGATCCTAGTGGTCATATGATACGAAAACTGAAGAAGAAAGGCTACAGCGTTTCACAGATGTACAGCATATGTCCAGGACAGCCGAATAGGTGCCAAACGGGATGGCAGCTGTCTATCACCCCTCATCATCTCCGGATCGTTAACGAAAGAGGACAGACTGCACTTGAGGTTTTTGTTGAAGACTTGATTCACGAATTCAAAACGCTGCAAGCCGACTCCAAATTCAAGTTGGCTCAAACTTTATTTCGAGAAAACTCTTTGATGGGATATATTTTATCTGGAAATGTAGCTCCGTATATATTCTCTTTGTTGTCACTTAACGGGACTAGTTCCCAATTATTCGCGCAGACAACTGTGAGGAGATATTGTACAGCGCAGATTGACAGCGGCACTCTCAGGATATCCGGGAAACAAAATGCAGCTATTCCCCAAGTTTTGGAAAAGGCATTCAAAATATTTTTGGCCGTGCTGATTGCCTGGTTGGTGAAACGAAAAATGGCGAACAAGTAGTTTTAGTATAATTATTAAAATTAATAAGAAAGTTGAGTTTCGAAGAAGATTAGTATCAAATATTGTTAAAAAACTGCCTGCAGGTGCACGATGAAGTACAATGAGAATATCCGCGCCTGAAAAAACCCAATATTTAAAATCCATTAATAGTAAAGCAATTACATACTAAAATATTAATTTTAAATATTGAATTTCGGTACACACTTTTAATTTGAAATCCGAACGACCGATTCTTGACAAAAGTGAAAGGAGCTCGATAAAAATGAGCTGTGAGTTTGATCGTGAATGCCCTGCCGGAGAAATTTGTTATGTTAACACTACATGGATGACTGACGGAACCGGGGCATTTTGCGATTGCTATGCTTTCTACGGCTGGGAACGAGCCAATGGAGCAGGGCCTTGTGATCAACTAGGGGCACTATCTTACTATGGCTTAGTAGTGTCATTCATCATGTCAACCGTAAGTCTAGTACTGGCATTGATGTGCTGGTATGACTTTTGGTCGCTTGTTCTTCTTCTTAAGACAAGAGTGAAGCAAAACCTCAACTCCATGTTCCTCTCTCTATTTTCTATCGGAATGGCATTGAACGCTTTCACAGTTTTTAGAATTCTCACTGGAATGAATAACTTGTATCCAATGGGGGCGATTGAGTACTTTGGGAACAGCGTTGAGGGTGAAAAATTCGCCAAGTTTGCGATGTACGTGCGCCCGTTCTTCTTTGTCGTCCAGGTTTTCACAGTAGTGGCAGCTTTGAACGTATCTGTACTGTGGGTGGAGCTTGCATACAGAGCGGAAAAGATGAAAGCCAAAATGATTAACTCAGTTACGTACTACCGAAGAACAGTGCATATCTTTGAAGCTGTGTATACTTTGACCATGGGCGGGCTGGTTGGATTCGGACTTTGGGGGATATCTGCAATTGCTATTCTGCCTTTCGTTCTTACGATTATAGTTGTGTTTATTATAGGTCGAGTGAAAATGGTGCGACTTCTGGAAACTACCCTCAGCTCATTTGGCGATTCTGGTTCTTCAAAAGAGAACTCGAGTTCGTTTTTCCGGTTCAAGAAAGAGAAACGAGAGAAAACTAGCGAAGACAGAACACGCAGAACGCTGCTTGCTATCAAGAGAACATCTTTGCATGTCATTATTGGCTTAGTGACTCTGATGATTAGTTGTGGGGTTTTCGCTTACCTCGATCAAGTTGTAGGGTATCGTAATGTGATTGAACCTGGACAGTCGTTCTCCGTTTACAATGTTGCGCTTGATGCAGTAAATTTGTCAATTCTTTACGTGCTTGCCGTTTTGTACTACTACATCAGAAGAGCTACAAAGAAAATTTACAGAAGGCAGAAGCAAATGATGTTGCAAGAGTCCGAGTTGTCAAAAGAAGATAGCAAAACAAATTCCCCTTCTTCGTTCTTCCCGGGTTCTGTTTTGGTTAGCAACAATGTTAAATTTGAAGATCAGGATGATTCAGAAACTGTATGATTTTTAAAAATATAATTTACTTGGATGTAAAAGTTTCAACCCCATGATTCCAAGTAGACAAGTCATTTCCGAATAATGCAAGGTTTCCGTTTGCTTTGTTCAACAGCCGACGACAAGGATGGTCGGTCTGAAATGGTTCTACAAGCGATATACACGACTTAAAGTTTCCAAGCTGGTACTCTTCGAGTGCTTTAGAATACATTTGGACCATTTTTAATTGTTCACACTCGACGTTTTCGAATCTTCCGATCGCCTGATATACGAGAACGGCGTGGGATTTACCAGCAACTTTAACTTTCTGGAGGGGACGCATGCACATTCGGTCAGGTTTAGCTTCATCAGCTACCACTATTGTAACCCCAAATACCTTACAGAGCCCTTTTAATCGCGAGGCAAGATTCATAGCGTCCCCAATAGCTCCAAATTTCATCTTGTTCGATACACCAATGATGCCTGTAGTAACAACACCAGAGTTAATCCCGATCTCACATTTGAGTGGAGGAAAACTCAACTCGATTGAAAGATGAATGGACAACTTTTGTATCATCACAACTAAATCTAGCGCGCATTGACAAGCCTGCATATTTGGATTGTCTATGACTTCAGGAGTGTTCCAAAACGCCAAAACGCCATCATCTAATAGTTCACTTATAACCCCTTGATTTGACTCGATGACCGTGCTGACCATATCAGCAAAGAGACTGTAATATTGGCCTAGTAACTCGTCTCCTAGGGATTGAAGGGATGCTGCCAGTTTGGGAACCTGTAAAAATAGAATCGTTACGATGGACTTCTCTCCGTATGGCCTACGATACTTTTCATCCCTTAATGCTTTACGAACAATTGTTTCCGGAACAAAATGCCCAAATGAAAGTACCGATCGACGCAAGGTATTCGTGCCTCGGGTGCAAACGTGGATTTCTCGAATTAAACACAATTCAAGATTTGTGGAGCTTCCGAAAACGAAATCTTCAGGATCTCGTATTCTGTTGCTAAGATTACGAATCGCCCCTGCAAAACTTCTCGATAATTCGAAGATAAGCATTGCGATTCCAATATAAGCGGAGACAATGGCACATAGAGAATAGACACCAAAACGAATTACCAATTCCCTATCCGCTTCAAGTTTAGCGGTGCTAGAAACCTGACATGTAAAGTTTCCTATAGATTGATTATTCGGATCAAATTCAAATACCAGAACAAAAAAGGGCGTCGTATAGAGTAGGATTGTAACAATTAGTGTCACCAAGAAGCTACTGGTCAAAATGAATTCGATCCCGAAAAAGATCCAAGGGATATCTTCCAGTTGGCGAGGCACGTTGTCAATTATTCGTCGGACTGTTTCTTCATTTTTCATAATGGCAGTTTCTAGCAGCAACTTCCTTTCCTGTCGTGAAACAAACCGAATTCCGAAAGTAAGACTAAGATGAAGCTCCCAATTTGAAGCAATACTAAAGATCAATGAGGACCGTGGCTGAATCTGGTCCAATAACATACGATCTGGATCAATGTTGATGCCGAGTCCTGTAACCAAACCAGTAACACAAAGTGCAATACACGCACTTCGAAAAATTGAGAGGGCTGCAACGTTGCTTCCCTCAGATGCTATGATTTTGGTGGCAACTAGAAGTCCCAGAGCAACAAATCCAGCTATAGTCAACGCTAGGCCGTGTAGGATAGGAAGGAGAAATAAACCAAAGTGCTTTTGAATGTACCCTTGTATAGATCCTGATATAATGCCAAACACCATACCTTGTGCATATACGAACAAATACATACCTGTTCCTGGATGCAGGACGCTTTCATTGCTGTTGAACAATGGCCAGTCGTTTCCCGCTGTGCAAATAGAAATTTGGAAAACGATGATTATCTGACTTAGAAGTTGCATATCCATCACATACACAAGTAAACCGCCTGCAATCCTTCCAACCAATGTTCCTAAGAAATAGATCTGAAGTAAAGCGTAAACGGGAGTATAGTCAAGTGGCTTAAGCGAATCACTTGCGAACGCTGCCTCGATTATAAAAGCAGGAATTCCTCCAGAAGGAATTGTAACAAGTGCAAAAGTGGTGACTGGAAGATAAAAACGAAAGAAATCCGATAAAAGCCCACGCAAGCTCACATACACTGGCACAGACGGACCTTCGGGCATTTTGAATTCGGCAATGATGTATTTGAACGGATGCGAAACATTCCGAGGGCCTTTCAAAGAAGGTATGGCACATAAAGTAGATATAAGAGGAAGCAAACCAAGAGCGACATAAAAAACATCGATGCCAATATAATCAATTTGGTCTTCCAAGTGATGAACAACCCCTGTGAAGGCTAACGGCCCTACAGAAAATCCAGTCACACTAATGGCTGCTACAAATGATCTCATCTCAGGGAACCAAAGGGTAAGGGCAAATTGAGGGCCTATATACAACATGGCGCATCCGATACCTCCAATTATCGAATGTCCCACCAACACTAGCCCATCCTCTTCAATGGAAGCACCAGCTGCAGCCAGGAAGGAGCCCATTAGTATCATCAGGGATCCAATAGGAACAGCTCTAAATGCACCAATGCTACAAATTACAAGCGCCCCTACAGTCGCGCCAAACATAAAACACACGAAAGTCTGCAACATTTAAATCAGCAAGTTGTAACGTTGAATACACACTTACTGAAAAAAACGGAAAGGTCGCGAGGGTAGCCGCAGTAGATGAAAGTAGTTGAGGTGCAATCGCTATTGAGAAATATAAATAAGCTCCACCAAATGCATTTATCAGCCACAACGCGAAACCATGACCCCACCGGTTCATACTGTATCGGGGACCGTACCTCCTAAATTTTGAACATGAAAAGCTTCGATCTGCCCATCGTGGCTGTTATTGCCGTTTCGGCAGTTGTGACGACTGTAGTCCTTTCATTCTCTCGTGCGGACCCTTCCATATTGGACTCTTCTTTCATCGCGGCGACTGTGCAAGATGAATGGAACAAAATACTGAACGAGAAAAACCTTCTTTTGGAAAGTTTAGAAATACGGTTAAGCGACCTGGAAAAACAAACTCCAAAAGATGATCTAGAATTTATTTTTAATGAGCTTGAGTCTCTGGTTGAAAGTGCGCAACAAAATGATTTTATTGATGAATCATGTGTATTAGAAGCTGCTGTTCTGCAAGCTTCTATTGATTCCATCGCTGGACGGATGGAGGAGCATGCTATTAATTCCAGGCATAAGAAATCAGGACCGGTAGATGCACTGGGCGAGAAAGATGCAATGCACATAATGAATGAAGAGCTTTCGAAGTTCGCTGCTGATAGAATCGGTCGACCAGATTACGCCCTTTCCTCTGCAGGAAGTAAGATCGAGCGTCGGTTTGGATTGACCTCTCGCAATTTACAGCAACGGGTGGGATTGGGGGAGCGATTACTAGGCGGATTGTCGAATTTTTTCTCAATAGTGAACGCACTAGTGAACGAAAGGCCCGCATCAGTGTATAGATACTTACCGCGACCTGCAGAAGTGGTTATTGATCCTGATGTGACGATTGGGAATTGTTGGGCCTGTGCCAATAGTCAATGCAATATTACCATTGAACTTCCTGCACATCTTTCTGTGTCGGCTGTTTCTGTTGACCACATATCGCCTCTAGTAGCGATGGATATATCAAGCGCGCCCAAGGATTTCAATGTATTTGGCATTCGTAGATTAGAGGAAACTGACCATGATCTTCTAGGACAGTTTTCTTACGCTTCGAATCCTCTTCATCAAATACAGACTTTTGAAATTGAAAAGCTCAACAGTTTTAATTGGGTTAAATTCCAGGTTCTATCGAATCATGGAAATCCAAACTTCACTTGCATCTATCGTCTAAGAGTTCACGGGACCCCAATTGTGTTACATTAACAATTATGAATATTCATCAATGCAAAATAATCTGTTTCAGAGTCCCCAAGAAGCGGAACAATGCCATTATTCCATTTAGAAACAAACGAATCTCCTGTGAGTGTATTTATGAGTTGTGCTACCAACGACAGCAGAGAATAGGAGTCAACCTCTGGAACGGATTCCTCGTCCCAGCTATCCCATTCGTCGTTGTCAGAAGTACTTGCAGGATCCTGCGCGGGACTTACAAAGAACGTCTTCATTATCTTCACTGCAATGTCACTTGCCCATTGATCATCCTCCACCCAGCGAGCGATCATGATGGTTGATCGAAGAAAAGGCGATACTGCTCGAGAATCCATAAAACGAATCGACTCACTAGTACTTAAGCGAAATAACAGATGTTTGCTTGGGTCTCGTAATAGACGAGGCAACTCTGGTGATTTCGAAACAGCAATTTCAAAAGATGACATGAATTCACTGTAGTGCTCTGTTCGTAACGACATCCACGTCCATTGAAGTATAAACGGGATCATTCGCTCAGTATTTTCTATAGTCTCCAAATACTCTACAATAATCGGAGCGATAGAAACCAGAAAATCATCGTACTTAATTCTGTCACATGTTTCTGCTTTTGAAATAGATTCTAATCCAGCAACAACCAATGAATCCCAAATAGGTTCGTTATTTATGTCACGAAGGTTGTTGCATGCTATTTGGCCCCGAATTAAACTTTCAATTTGATCAAAATATCCGACTGATTCGAAAGCGTCGACCACGGACAAGGCACTATCTAAGTGCGATCGGAACCCAACGTTGTTACTGTGTTTAAAATACATGTTTAGCAGCCGTACTTTGGTCTTTTCCCTTATTTCCTCGTTTTTCCATAGAAAGGACCATAGGGTCTCATGCTGATCAAGAACATGAAGAGTTAATGCGGGGAATACTTGGCCATATATTCGATCCAATTCGAAATGCCCGGAACCATCACTGCATGAGAGTACCTTAAACATTGCTACCACTTGCTCTTCTGAGAATAGTATTTTAGACGCTAGTACGGTTTCCAAAACAAAGAAACCTCCCTCGTGGAATTGCCATTCACACTTGTCTAGCATCTTGGTAAGCAAACTATCTACAAGCTCTGAAATATTGCCTAAATTAATGGCACATTGTGCAACTACTGTGCCACATACTTGTCGAACGGAAGAAGCCGAGTGTCCCAGTAATGGAAGTAACGAATTCCACAAATTGGGCGAGACAAAGATGGTACATTCTAACACCTTGAGTATACCTTCTAAATGGCCAGGGTGGGTGACTCGGTTCATCTCTTCAACAAGTCTTTCACAAAGCCCAGGTCTTTGTAATTTCCAAAGGATGGAACAGCATTTCTCTCTTATGGAAATATGAGACGAAGAAAGGAAACGAATACACAATGTTTCAGTCTTGGCAGTTCGCACAGAGTCAAGCAACAGCAGATCTTTAAAATCAAGTAACAAACTTTCCAAACCAAGTAGCATGCCATCTTGAAATTTCCAATCGTTATTCGAGTTATTGAAACGATTTAACAAGTTGTCGAAAAGTGAGCAAGCAAGGGATTCGAAGGACTGGCAAGATTTGATGGCTGCTGGCATCATCTGACAGCAAATCTTCCTTGTTGCAGACCATCCATCTCCCATGCCTTCTAAAAGCAAAGATTCTAGAGAATCACATCTTACTGTCTTCTGTGAGGCGGCTGCTTGTAATCCAAAAGAATATGCCAATTGCTTGTGTAGAGGATCCATAGACTCCTTCACGAATTGCAGTAGTGCTATCAACAAAGATTCTTTAGTGTAGTTCCCTCGATCCACGAACCAACCCGAGATTGATTGTGTTCTTTTTCGAAGAACGTCTACTTGCAGATTGAGAGCAAATAGTTGTCGGAGACCTTCAATAATTATATCCGGATTGATGTTTTCTAAGAGCTCGTGGTTTCGTTCCTCTCTGGAATCATCAATGATACAGCTACTACGTTTATCTTCGGTACCCCATGCTCTTATCATTCTTATCCACGACCCTTTATTTAGTTTATTAAAACGAATTGAACTGCCAAAAACGGCTCAATTTTCGGGGGAAAAAATTGGACGGGTTTTTGAGGCCATTTTTCAAGTCAATTGATATTTCATTCTTACCTTTCGTTTTGCTTAGCTTGATAGCAATCGTTTCCAACTCGGACTATTCGGTTAGTATATAATACATTCAACACCAGCATATCAATTTATTTTGATCATTTATTATTAGGGATTTGAAAAGGCAGTAGAAGGAAACTGATTTGATCTTGAAATTGCATCAGGTACCTCTTTGACTCTCATCTCAGGATAAGGATCAAAAACATTAAAAAATAAAAACACCATGACGCTAATAACACTGATGAATTGAGAGCTTGTTCGCATCAAGTTAACTCCTTCTTGCGCTCTGTAATCCCACAAATCAGTATTATTGGTTCCAGGTACACTATGGTCGAGACAAAATTGGGTATCGATTTGAGCAAGACAGTCAGTCATAGTGAGCTCACTGAATGAAACAAGAGCGAGTCCAACAGGAATGTATATTATAAAAGCAACACCAAGAACTGCGACCACAACATATCGAGGGAAAAGCATAGTCTGGTGTTGCACGCTCGTCGTCGCCAATGAGCGGTATAGGGAAAGATTGACTCCAGTGTACACCAAAATGAATACAAAGAAGACATAAGCAGAGTAATTATGCACACTGGGATAACTGCTTGTGTCGAAGATGGAGAGCAGAGCAGCTGCTATACCGGCAATAGAACCGCAAACTGTACTAGTGATTGATCGGCATTTATAACTGGATTCAGGAATTTGAGAAAACCATTCGCGAAAGTAGTAATTTTGAATCACCATGAAACCTACCATTAATACACCAGCAACGCTGAGAAACACCGCGAATACATAATAAGCCGGGGGGTCTCGTCCGATGTCGCTGAAGTAAGGAAAGGAAAGACCCCCTGTGTAAGTGTCATTAACTTTGGCGATTATAATGCAGATAATGTAAGCAGTAATTATTAATAAGGAAGCACAGCCTGCTAGTGCCTGGCGAAGTCTCCATATCATCATCTGACACGTGGTATGCACAATAAGTATCTAAGTACCCGGGTACACTGTATTAATGGAGAGGTCGAAACGAGGGCGAGCGCTATGGCTAGCAGAAACAGCTACTATTAATTCCAAAGTTGCACATTTAGAATCAGCATGGAGAAAAGTTCTAGTAGCACACAAACAGATTTTGGAAACAAATGACCCTGATGTCCTGGAATTGGCTGTTTTCCAATCTCTGCAACTCTCGAATCTCCTTGAAGAGTTTCGAGATGCAGGCAAAAAGGAGTCTCAAGATGCCAGGCCGGGCAATGATAGTCCGAATTCATTCGTTTCCTTTTTTGAGGAAGATTCACTCGAAAATATTGCAATAAATTCATCAATTGATTGGGACTTGGATGTAGATAAACATGCTGAGAAGCTGCGACGGGAACTGCGTGAAATTGCCAAGGGTTTGGTATACACATGAAATTATTAAGTTAATACGACTATTGCTTCTATACATCATTGGTTCTTTGTTGCTTGTTCGATGAATTGTCTAATTCCGAGAAATCCTCTCTAGAGCGTTTAAATTCTGACTCAGTTATTATTTTTTTTGCAAGAGTTTCATGATAACCATGACATCGTACTCCTTTGATTCCAATGTTCACCGGTTTTCCTGTCACTGAATCAAATCTATTCTCAAAGCATGGCCATACTCTGTTTCCTCCTCTGAGCATTTTCAATATAGCTGCTTCAATATTTGCGGGGAAACACATGCATCGTGAGTCGCTTTTAGTTACGTGTGAAATAAGAATTTTGCGAAAGCTTTCCATAGGTCTACATTTACCATGTCCGTGATGTTGCCTCCACATTTCATAGCATTTCCTGGATATTAGAGGATAACAATCAACAGTTCCATCAGCTTGCCTGTGCACAAACTTCATAAAGATATTATAAGATGACAGTTTATTCTTGACTGCTTTGGTATCATTAAAGTAGTTTCCTCTTGAGTCAACAAGTTCATTAAGCCATTGGAGTAACTCGGTATCGCAATCATGCAAACTAATTTCTAAGCTATCGTCCGAGGAAACTTGGTGATGAGGTTTTTCATCAAAGACCTCGTGCAGCTTGTCGTCAAACAATAGCTCAACCGATATATTCGAGTCGTGGTAATTCGCCCGAGGGATGTAATCTATTGCATGAACCATGTAGCTAATCGTAGCGGCTTCTATTTCGGGTTTGAATACAACACCTATTCGTATAAAATGGAAGAGGATCGGATCTGAATTTGTCGCTGCTATGAAACTGGCATGTGATTATTCATGTACAGCTTTCTCCTCTATGATGTATTACTAAGGTCTCCTAGGACACGTGAACTGTGTTATTTATCCCCAAAGTGGTTTGGACTAGTTGAAACAATAGGGTTGGATGGAGATGCTAATCATTCAGCACTTGAGTTAAATGTATTAAATATATTTTCAATGCACGTTTGTAACAGGCCTTAAAAAAGTACCATTATGATATCGGCTACTTAACGAATCAAAACCTCAAAAGAATTTGACAGTAAACCACTTACTCAATCGCTATACAATCAACTCAAATACGGAACTGAATCGATTCCGTATATATTTCAGTCCAACCTTTATGTTTCAAATCGGAGATATATTCAGCGCAGTTAGCACGTGTAGCCAGCCTTGCTTCGAAATTGACGGAATTTTACTCAAATTTAAACAACTATTGAATACGTACCCTCAAGGAAATGAAGAAAATTTTCAAGTATTCTGGGCCTTGACAAACCTTCAAATAAACCCTTGAAATGATTTCGAAATATACTAATTCTTGGGAGAATTATTCATGACATGTTTCCATTGTACTCGTTTGATTTCATTATTGTCTGTTTATTGATGAAAGATTTACATCTGCTCACAAAACCACCAGGCTGGTTGTAAACTTTCAAGTACTTCATTCCCTCCAACACTTCAGTCTAAGTATTTCAATCAATATATATAGCAGATTATATAGCTGATTCGATATCTACAGGGAAACATCTGTGTCATGAGTTGCTTTCAGTTGTGTATGTATGCATTCGTGGCATAAAAAATTGCAGTTGAAACTTTCTCTCTCCAGGTCTAGATAGCTGAAATCAATTGAAAACAAACTCGAGAGAGCAGCGTCAGTTTGCATACTACTGATATTAAAAGATGAGATCTATATATGGGGATCATGTGACAATGCATTATCGAAATAAAGAATTTCTACTGTACGCGGGCTCATTTAATCGCGTCCCTTGAATTAAAGTTCTGTATCCAAATTAAAACTTTACTGAATATTAGTTGGAGTCATAAAGCATCTGCTCAGTATCCGTCATCGTCCCATGATAAAATTTAAAAGGATGACCCGTATATTTCAACAGGCACAAATTTGAAATTTTTGGTGATCAACAATAAACAATTCAACACTTGGGTGATTCATGATGGAAACGAGATTATGTTGGACAATGAGATTTGATTTTATGGTCTACGATAGATCATGGGTGACTCGAAGCGGAAGCGAACCGATAACGTCGTTTGGAGTGTGGATAATCTGAGGAGAGAATTGTGCTCATCTTCTAAGCGATCTCGAGTTGTAGCTCACGTGGTTGTAAAAACTCTCACTGGACAGACGTTGATTCTTTCAGGGTGCGATCCCGTCGATGATACAGTTAGTTCAAAGCAAATTTTCGTACAGTTGGAAGAGGCGCTAGGGGTAAGCTCCGTTGCTATAACATTGCAGTTCAATAAGAAAATATTCAAGGTAGATGATCCAGAGTTCTTTCTACCTGCAGGATCGAGAGTCAGGATGGTATCCCAGTATGGAGGCTCATAGCGAGCATCCTTGTTTCAAACAATAAAAAATCGACCATATCAAAATGACCCTTGAAAGAACGTGCTGTTGGAAGGATTCTCGCGTATATCCATCTCTGTTTATTTTCTCAATCCAATTCTGGACGATGAAACATGAAATGAAACCATTTATCTGTTTGGCTGCGATTCATGCATCGCCATGGATAACTCGAATCCCGCACGATACATTTTATTGTAGAAAAAGTCTAGGTATGAATAAGGAGAAAAATTCAAAATAATGTTATAGAAAGTCTTTAAACTCGCTTGAGAGGGAGTCTTCTATATCATATTCCGATCTCATCAAAGAAAGAAACCCGTTCAAAGATGAGCATGCCGAAACAACTAGTAAATCCTCGCTGAATTCATATTTAACGATCATTTCATGGAAATCGCTTTGGCTTACTCCATACTGTGCGACAGCTGTTTCTATCGCCTCTTCGATTCGAAGTTGGAACTCATGAAACAGTTTCATCACTTCATGGGGATGATCTTCCTCCAATCTTTCCTTTCGAAATCTACCTTTGAACTCCGAGGCAAATAAGGACCTCGCGATATTCTGTAGAGAGATTTCACCTAATATGTCTTCGATCACCAACTCCATCTCTAGGGTCTACATGTATCCGTTACATTTAGATAGTCGTGTAACGGACATTACCGCATTACTGAAATCATGGGTTGCGGAGGAAGTAAACTAACGGAAGAGGAGAAGATAGCTAAGCAGAGAGCGAAGGCGTTGAATGATGAGCTAGGTAAAGACAAGGACTTTGACCAAGCGCTCATCAAGTTGTTGTTGCTCGGAGCTGGTGAATCAGGAAAGAGTACCATTTTCAAGCAGATGAGAGTTCTTTATGGTGAAGGATATGACGAAGAAGCTAGAAAGCAATGTAGGCCGGTCATCTTCAGTAACCTTCACAGTGGTACCCGAACCATTCTAGAGAATTGTGAAAGACTCGGATTTCCTCTTGATGGCGATGCAAAGGCTGCAGAAGAAACCATTTTAGCGGTTTTAGACGACACTCTTATGGACGATTTATGTGCAGCAGCTATCAAGACTCTTTGGGAGGATAAAAATTTTCAAGAAACCTTCAACTTACGAGCCAAGTTTCAACTGATGGATTGCTATGGGGACTTTGCGAAGAAGATTGCGAAGAAATATCCTGAATGGGGAGGTGCAGATTGGATTCCTGATCCAGATGCATGTCTTCAGGCGCGTGTTAGAACCTCGGGTATTGTTGAAGAAAAGTACACCATCGACGGTGTGAACTTTCGCATGTATGATGTGGGTGGACAGAGAAATGAGCGCAAGAAATGGATTCATTGTTTTGATGGAGTTACTGCTATCATTTTTGTTGGGGCTATATCGGAATATGATCAAGTTTTGTATGAGGACAAGACACAGAATCGACTAGTTGAAGCAGTAGAGCTCTTCGAGGAGATTAACAACTCGAAGTGGTTCTGTGACACATCCATTATCTTGTTCTTGAATAAGAAGGATCTGTTTGTTGATAAATTTGTGACAGCGAAGATTCCGATGAATATCACTGGTCTTGAATTCTTTCAATCATGGCCCGGCGTAGACTGGAGTACTACTGACGCAGACAAGGCAGTGGCTGATGCACATAACTGGATCGTTCAACAATTTCTGGACAGACGGGCAAACAAAGACAAGGAAGTATATCATCACATTACATGTGCCACAGATACCAAGAATGTAGAGACCGTGTTTAATTCATGTAAAGATATCATTCTGAAAGCCAACCTCAAGGGAAGTGGCTTTATGGAATAAAAACATATACCAAATTAGTGTGAAGGATTTTTAATTAAGATTTATTTTACATATAAACTTGCTCTCCCAGCAGCAGATCGTCATACAGGGCGAACTCTGGCCAATCGAAGAACTCTGGGTCCCCAGTGCTAACAGCTCTTGTTAGACTCAGTCCTCTAGAGAGACTCAATTGCCGCTTCAACGATGATCTTTGAGAATTTTCTGCTTCTTCTAGTCTTCTCATCACATCGATGAGCTTCTCCTCCATGCGATCTAACTTTTCGTGAATGCCCATGTCTGAAATCTTCCGTTTCCGTGTGAATAATTCCTCCTCTTCGCTTGAGCAATCATATTGAGTTGGCTCATCGGCATCACTTTGGGTCATTCTTAGTACAGGGTAATCCCTTTCAAGACTTTTCATTCCGAGGATTTCACGAACGCTTAAATTTGGTGAAGAATTCAAAACTCGTGAGGATGTAACACATTTCGCAATTTTAATGTTTTCTTCATTTGCGATTCGTTCTAAACAGTCTCTTTGTTCGTTTTCTGGGATGCGCTCGCCAGCATTCAACCATTTTCTCTTTGATAAAACAGTAATGGGACGAGTCACAGCACATTGAATCGAATCAACACCTTCCAAGCGAATACGTACTTGAAACCTTTTACTGTCGTGGTTCCTGCTTAGTTTCGTTATTTTAAAGCGAACTGATCCATGATATTTGAGTATCGTACATATTGGTGTCGATTCCTTTGACATTGTTTTGGTGCCAGCACTTCCGTAGAGACAGATATTCGGTTTATCTTGGACGCTAGCCACTTCAGATCCGTCTTCGTAGATGAGGTCGCAAGCTACAGGCGCAGTATGATCCGAGAGGTTACTAGCTCGGATGACGAAGAATACAAAAAGATAATTGAATCTCCCGCCCTCGTCACGAAAGTTCACCTCCTCTGGATGGCAAGTGATTTCTATCTTGCCTGTGGCTTTTGCTTCCATCATATATTTCAGTTTTGGGGATTTCATATTAATTAATTAATTAATAATAATAATAGAGGAGAGGGGAAGGAAACACAGTTTATCAAGTCAGAAAAGTATTTTCGAAAATTCGCGGAATTCCAGAAAAGTTCGACTGTAGCCTTTTGTCTAGCTGGTTCTACCTTGGAATCGCCAGAAAGTTCCTTCAATTTTTGTACGAACCAAACAGTTTTAAAAAATCAGCGTTAAATTAACCAAGAGAAAGCAGTAGAACCATCCAAAGGAATGATGCTACTAATTTTGACTTGTTGCTAGTTGGTGTTGCTGTAGTTGGTGCGACAGAGGGACAAGGAGTAATCCCGTCGGAGTCACTACCTCCTGCATTGAAACAATTATATGCACAAGTCTCTCCGAGGACAGTAACATTTCCAGGTTGGTACGTATAGCCGGCGGGGCATCCAGCGCCAGCTACAGCGCAACAGTTCATAGTCTTTGGGGATACTGGAGGGGGAGTCGGTGCTCGAGTATTAGTAGTCGGCGCACACACAGGAAAAGTGCCGTTTCCTGGTACTCCAGCTTCGTTAGTACACACATTGTAACAAGAATCGCCAGTACTTATAAAGGTCATGTTTCCAGCGGTATAGGTGTAGCCAGAGGGACAACCGAAACCTGTTTCATCTGTGCAACATTCCCTGGGTACATCTTGGGCTTCGTTCTGGATAGTGACCCTCACTGCATCTCGAAGAGTTGCGACTTCGGCATTCACAATGGCCACTAATGCCCCTAACGAATAAAGTACCCGCATCAGTTGGATGATTTAAATAAAGACACAACAGCAAAAAATTCTTAATGTTAAAAAACGCTCGACACTTGTTAGGACTGGTTAGATTTTTTACATGTTTTTGAATCTATAGAAAATGTGGTATGATTATGTAAGTGATTAAGACAATGCATAAAAGTGATTTAGACAATGTCGTATTTGAACCTCATATTGTGGTTTTAAATCAAGGCGATGTCAGAAACATTTTGCAGGGTCTATATCGTTTGGTAAAGTCTCAGGACTATCTCACGCGATGCAACCTTTGCGTGGTATACTGGAAGAGGTTTCGTATGGATATTTACACCTCACAAGATTTTGCCCCACTCCCTTCGTGCGCTTTCGGCGCCAAGTCGCGTGGCTCGTATGAATCAGGTCTGTTTGGCATCGACTCTGTTATCTATGGAATTTTAGATGAACATACACTCTATCGCATTCATCTTGGTAAAATGTCTTTGGAATTCCATAACTCGTTGATGACAAAATAATTGGTTTTGGATATGTGCAAATCGATGACTGCAATGCTTATGCAGTTAACTTGTCATATGCACCTAGATAGTTTCAATTCAACTTCAATTATAATTATCTTCCAGAACGTGAAAATCTTGAAACTAGACAGAAGAGGATCAAATGATACAACCAACTTTGGTGATAGATATTTTATCTCCAAGAAAACCAGGGCAATTTTTTTTTCTCAGTTATTTGATTTACAACGGCAGCTGAGCGAGGCTAGTCGATTTTTGATTTCTCTAGGTTATAATGGCAACTCCTGGCGGTGATTCGGTTGTTCTTGAAGAGGAGATAGATCCAGATTATGAACCAACAGAAAACGAAGTTGTAGAATATGCTAAGTGGTTAGGAATGGATATGGAAGAAGACAAGGATCTAGTTTGGATCGCGAGAGAAGGTCTGAAAGCCCCTCTGCCTGACAATTGGAAACCATGCAAAACTTTGGACACCCTAGAGATCTACTACTTCAATTTCGCATCGGGTGATAGTACGTGGGACCACCCGTGTGATGCGTACTATCGTAATCTTTATGAAGAAGAAAAGAAAAGAAGAGTGATGAGGTCTCAGACGGGATCTAGTGTCAGAGATGATGGTAGAGCTAAAAAAAAAGAACAGAAAGCTGTCAAAGAAATAACCCGTCAGCAAAAGGGTTTGGATTTGAGTGAAGATGAAAAACGTCACTTGAATCAGGTGAAGAGAAATTCTTTTAATGTGGACCCCACAGAAGGTAGAAAGCCTTTTTTTTCTGGTGGTAGCACGCACTCGTTAACAAACCGCAATCCACTGCCTGGTATTCGTCCTACCTCTGCACCAAAAGACACACCTCGGAATGTAGTTGAGAGTCTTTCAAAACGACAAGGTAGGGCTTCGAGTGTTGAAGATTCATATGAATCGAACTCAAGTCGAAATGATCGTCGATCTAAGCCACGCAATAAAAAAGTAGAATCTGAGGAAGAAGATTTTGAAGAGGAAAAAAACGTGTTCGACACTACAGGGTTGCGCATGGCTCACGATGACGAAATCCAGGAAATGCAAAAAGAATTTGAACAAAACATGGAAAACCAAGAGAAACGATTGAACCGGCTGTATCAGAAAGAACACGATGAGATGGTCGAACAGCATGAACAAATGCTTAATCAACAGAAAGACCATTTCGATACCAAATTTGAAGGGAGGCGGAGGCAGAACGACGAGGAACTTGTCAAGTTGGAGTCGGAACTGAATGCTGAATATGAAACTGTGAAAGACGAATTAAGACGTGAAAACGAGATTAGAATACAGAAATTGGAAGGAGAACTTCTGAAGGAAGAAGAGGAAGCAGAATCACGACTTGAGTGTTTTAAAAGAGATTCTGACCAAATAGAAGATCTGCGAGAGACTCAAAAAGATTTAAACTCAACTATTCGAAACTTGGAATCGCAGCGTGAAAACCTTGAACGCGGAAACAATGAATTGTTGCAACAGCAAAAAAGCAATCGTTTGGATTTTGAAAACAACTTAAAGAGGGAAAAATCAACATTGCAATCATTGGAGAGCAAAGGGGACATCCTGAAGGGTCGGGTACGAGAGCTTACTACTGAGAAAGAAAACATTGACAAACAAAAGGAGCAGTTGGAACAATCGGTAGTGGATAAGCATTCTATTTTGAGAGATTTGGATTTTAAAATTCGAGATCAAAATTCTGCGCTGGTTTCTCTGGAGGAAAGCATCAAGAACAGTGAGGTAGCGCACAAGCAAAGAATGGAATTGGCTAAAAACTCCCTTGAAGAAAGAAAGGCGAAAAATGAGGAAACTTTATCAGAACTGGAAACTCGACAACTTGCAAAATCCGCTCAAATTGAATCCATGGAAGCGCAAAGATTCGAATTAAGAAAAGAAATCGAAGATTTACGTACTGCAAAATCCAGCAAGGAAATGGTTGTCAACAAATTGAGTATTGAACAAGTTCGACAAGAGGAGCGCGAGATCTTGCAGCGGTCTCATTTGAGCGAATTGGAAAGGTTGAATCAAGAAATAGGGTTGCTTCAAATGTCTTTGAGGCAGGAAAAGGAGAAATCTTCGGGATTGGACTATCAATTGGGTAGGATTCGTCAGGAGCAAATGGAGGAGGCGGAGGAAGCGGTAGCGAAAGGAATTGCAGACAAGAAACTTTTGAATTTTGAACGTTCCTCTCGTACCTCTCTCGAAGATCGCATTGGAGCTTTGAATGTGCAGCTAGTTGAATCAAAGGAGCGGTATGGAACCAAGTTAAACGAATTGGAAAACATTCGAAACACTCTAGAACTTAAGATATCAAGTCTGCAGGCTAGTCAATTGTTGATGGTACAGGGCAAGGATGATGAGTCATCGATCCAAATGGTGGACTTGAATTCAAAAATACAAGAATTACGAGGAAAAATAAATGACAAGGAAGACAGGATACGTGAGCTACAGGTTGAAGTACAAAAGTATTCAATGAGGAACCAGGAACTTTTGACAATGCAAGATTCTGATGGAATGGAAAAGCATAAGGAAATCAACGAGCGTCTGCAGGAGACGGAGCGATTGTATGCACAAGCTGTCTTGGATTTGGACCAAGCAAGAAAAGATGATACCCAACAAACTAGTTTGGATCATAAGCTTGCCCAAAAGTCCCGAGAGCTGACTCAACTGAATGAACGACTTCGACAGTTGAATTCATCTAATCAGGAAAACAGTGATTTGGTGGTACTACTTCGTTCTGAGATCGAGATTCTGAAATCTGAAAAAAATGCAGTAGAATTATCGAAAGTGGAGAATGACGAATCCATTGATCGAATGTTGTCTCGGTTTCATACTGAAATTGATCATGCAAATGCCCACAAGCTGGAAACAGAAGAAAGTTTGAATGCGCTAAAACGTACCCATTCGAATTTGAAAATCATGTACGAGCAAAGAGGTTCCGATGTTGAAAGGGCAGACGAGACTGTTGCTCGTCACAAGGACGAAATTCGAAATCTCCAAAACTTGTTACACGCTGCTCAAAGAGAACGAATCCAAGTAGATAATCCATCCCCTCGTTTCGAACGATCTTTAGAAAGACTCAAGCAAGAAAAAGATGAATTGGAAGAAGAACTTCGTCTGTCACAAAGCCAAGAAATCACCAGTGGACAGGAAATAGGTCGTTTGAAAAGGGAACACCATGCACTGACGAGAGAAAAAGTTAAATTGGAGGAAGAACTTGGTCAATTCCAAAGTCAAGAAATTATCAGCGAAAAAGAAATAGGTCGTCTGAAAAGAGAGCACCATACACTGATGAGAGAAAAAGCTTCTACTGATGAATACTGGAAAAATGAAACTCATTTGTTACAGCTTGACTTGGATACTCGTACTTCGCAACTTGAAGATGCCCAGCGGAATCAAGAGACTTTGCAGCATCGACTACAGGAGTTGAAGAATGATGATCAACTGTTGGGTCTGAAAGCCAAGGAGCGTAAGCTTGGCTTGGAGAAAACGGAGTTGGAGCATCACATCAAAGAACTCAAGAGCAAGGTGCAAGATTTGGAGAGCAAGGTGCGTGATTTTGATGAAATCGTTCCACAAGTTATGAATAATATGGAGGAAGCGGACTCCAGAGTTGTTCGGAAAGTACGTACATGGGTGAACCACGATTTCGTCCGCGAAAAATCCATTCTTGAAACCACCAAAACCCTTATTGATAGCCAGATACGAGAGTTACAAGATCAGAAGCAACGTCTTTTGGATGAAACAATGAAGACATCTCGATCGAGTAATTCCAAGGTGGCTGTTCAAATAAGTTCATTTCTTCAATCCCAAACTTCTCGCATTGATTCTGGAATTTTAGAACTACAAGATAGGGATGAAGGTATCATGGTGATGATCGATACAATTTCTTCTCTATACTCTGTTGCGCTTGAATTACTTCGAGACCCTTCCAACGTAGACCTACTAGAGAGGTATGAGCATCAGTTTTCCATCTACAATAGATCTAACTTTTATGATCATACCGAGTCCGTGTCAAGTGATTCAAACGATTTCGAGAATGAGAGTATTCGTCACAATAGACAACGTCCATACTATTATCAGCCTTACTTTGCATCGGGGTATCCTCCGCCGTTTGTGTATATGAATGACCCATACGCTCCTCCTCCACAAATACCAGTACCAAGACAAACGAGGCCTCCGCTTCAGAACCTATACAATGACCGTGTTGCCAATGGATACACGCAACCATCCAATACACGAAACCAACTCTATGTGCCGCCTAGGACGGAGGATCCTATGGACCGGGCTGACCTTCATGTAAACAGAAGCTTTGCTGACACAAACACATACGCCCGGGCTCAATCGGATTGGCTGATGAACTTAAGTCGCGAACTGCCTACCATTGCTGCGAAAGTTGAGAGAAGACCGACAGCTGCTCAATATTCGCTCAAAACCAAACATAAATCTTCAAGACGCAGAAAAACTGCAAACTAAAAGTTGATTTGATGATGGACTATTTACTTTAATTGAAATCCATTTTTAGATACCCATTTTGTTTTATCTTCTGGTCGAAATGTCACGGCAGTATCGGGATGATAAGGATCTTCTCTTCGATATAATGCAATATCTCTCTGTGCACTTTTGAAAGATGTTTTTGATATTCCTTTTGCTCGAGCTCTGAGAATTTCACGTCTCCTCATTATCTCAAAATAGTCTTTGTCGTTCACGACCACCGTAAAATTCACAACAACCTGAGGAGGGCTTTTTTCTTCTGTCAACGATTCTACTGTATCAGCAAAGGGAGATAAAAATGAATAATTGGTAGCATGTGCTGCGGCGTAAGATAAAGAAGCTACATGATCAACAGACTTTTTTTCATAGATGGGATCGTGTACTTTTTCCTTTGAAGAGCATATTTGAGGAGATAGATTGCATGTATACCTTTCTACTGGTTTCGGTGGTGGAGGAGGCCTTTGAAGAATGTTGGCCAGTTGGAAACTCAATCTTTCAATAAGAATAGCTCGGGGATCGTTTTCGTTTTCAAGATAGAACTGATCTAGTTTAGTAATACTTTTTCGAATATCGGCGGCTAATTGCTCATTAGGGTTTATCTCGTATTCGTCACAAATTCCGCTCACGTGCTTGCAAAGCGCTGGTATGGCTTTCAGTGACAAGGTCAACATCCCACAATCAGATCACACCGTTTCTTTTACTGTTACCGGATATGGTGTGTTCTGAACCAATAAAAATTGAATCTTCGCTTTGGTTCCATGAGCGAGGTTCCAGTCAATAAGACTTGTAAACAGATTGCTTACTTGCGAATATACAAGCCAGCCCCTTTGCGCAAGACGATCCTCATTGGGTTATGTGTAGTCTTGTACGCCATAGTGCTCCCACCGGTATGGAATACCATGGGAGACCCAAGACGACGAGCATCTTTAGAACTTGAAGAACTGAAATCGAAAAAGATATCTAAAGAGGATCAGTTATTAAAAGAGACTGATGGCGAGGTTGTTCTTTCATGGGATGATGATGATGAGGATGAGGATGAGGATGTCGTATTGGAGGAGGTCGTACTCAAGGATATTGTATTGGAGGATACCAGTATCGAGAAGAACTCCACTGATGATGAAGAAGAAGATGAAAGACCACTTCCTAATTGGTTTATTCCTGATGCTTTTCCAGCAGCTGCACTTTTCTGTTTACTTACTGGAACGGTGCTGTTTCAACTTCTCTGCAGATGGTTTGTATGGTTTTATGCATGGATGTATTTTGAACCAGCTACTGCAGTTGACGCTGGATGTTCTGCTCTCGTGACCCCGTATGCTCATCACGGCAAGCCAGAAATGGTGCTTATTGTTTTCGACCCCAGAGAAAAGCAACTGGTTTTTGAATTTCAAAAACTGAGGTTCAAGTTGGACAAACAAGTTCAAGCTCTGAGTGAAGTGAAACTTTTAGGTTTGTCGAATGAGAAGAATGAAAAGGTTGACGTGGAAGAAGAGGAACTCGTTATTGCCAAGTTGAGTGAATCTGAACGTATTGCATGCGAAAAATACACCAGAGAACGAATGGAACAAGCAGGTGTGGCCAGCCCTATCGTTTGTCGAGTAGATTTGCCAATGAAGCAGTACGTCGTATCTCGTGGACTCGCCAGTTCAAAAGAGATTGAGAAGTTAGCGAATCGTTTTGGTT
>Ga0209390_10004159_pt1 | contig 22120 bp, 20 predicted proteins | sample BON01_FD_187212 | JGI IMG/M metagenome (GOLD analysis project Ga0209390, IMG submission 187212) | Freshwater microbial communities from Lake Bonney liftoff mats and glacier meltwater in Antarctica - BON-01 (SPAdes) (version 2) | ecosystem: Environmental > Aquatic > Freshwater > Ice > Glacier... | reverse complement strand
ATTGGAATTGGAATTGGAATTGGAATTGGAATTGGAATTGGAATTGGAATTGGAATTGGAATTGGAATTGGAATTGGAATTGGAATTGGAATTGGAATTGGAATTGGAATTGGAATTGGAATTGGATGATATGTCATGTTGCATCAGAAAACGGACATTTAGAATGTTTAAAATATGCTCATGAAAATGGTTGTTATTGTAATTATTGGGTATATTATGGGGTAGCACAAAACGGACATTTAAAATGTTTAAAATATGCTCATGAAAATGGATGCGCATTAACTAAAGAAACAATTTGTTGTGCTGCAACCAATGGAAATCTCGAATGTTTAAAATACGCTCATGAAAATGGATGTACTTGGTGTGTAAAAGAAATATATTATATTGCTCTTAAAAATAGACATTTTGAATGTTTTAAATATACAACTAAAATGATATTTGGTTTGATAAAAATTTAATTTAATTTTATTTATTACCCCCATACTGTACAACCATCTCCCACACAACCATTACCTATACAACCATTACCTATACAACCACTACATGTACATGCATCCCCTTCACAACCATTACCTGAACAATAATCACCAACACACCCACTACCCGTACACGCATCTCCAATACAACCATTTCCAGAACATTCTATACCAATACACGCACTACCTGTACACGCAATTCCTATACAACTATCACCATAACACAATGCACCATTACAACCAGCGCCTGTACATGCATCGCCAATACAACCATTTCCATTACACCCAATACCAATACATGGTATTCCCGTACATGCTATACCACCACATTCAATTGATATAATTTCAGGGCTGGGAGTTGGTGGAATGGTTGGTGGAATGGTTGGTTGGGTGGTTGGTTGGGTGGTTGGTTGGGTGGTTGGTTGGGTGGTTGGTTGGTTCGTTGGTTGGTTCGTTGGTTGGTTCGTTGGTGGAATGGTTGGTTGGGTGGTTGGTTGGGTGGTTGGTTGGGTGGTTGGTTGGGTGGTTGGTGGAATGGTTGGTTGGGTGGTTGGTTGGGTGGTTGGTTGGGTGGTTGGTTGGGTGGTTGGTTGGTTGGTTGGGTGGTTGGTTGGGTGGTTGGTTGGGTGGTTGGTTGGTGGTTTAATTGGGTGGTTGGTTGGGTGGTTGGTTGGGTGGTTGGTTGGGTGGTTGGTTGGGTGGTTGGTTGGTGGTTTAATTGGGTTGTTGGTTGGTGGTTTAATTGGTTGGTGAGTTGGAAAGGGTGTATGTAGATGATGTGTAGATACAAATGTTTGTAAAGGTGTTGGTGATTGGGTTGGGAAAAATGCATGATTTACAGGTTCTTTCTCTGTTATTATTACAACTGCGATAAATGAAAAAAAAGTAATAGTTGTTAAAAATATAATTAAAACTTTTGATTTTTTACTACTCATAATTATATTATTATATATTTTAAATACAATATAAATCCAAACGGATAACTATTATTCTTAATAACATACATTTTTAAATAATCATTAAATAATCATTAAATAATCATTAAATAATCATTAAATAATCATTAAATAATCATTAAATAATCATTAAATAATAAAACATAAATCATATGTGACTAAATTCATATGTGACTAAATTCATATGTGACTAAATTCATATGTGACTAAATTCATATGTGACTAAATTCATATGTGACTAAATTCATATGTGACTAAATTCATGTGACTAAATCTAATTTAATGCTTGTAATGTTGAAATTCCAATAAAAATTGATTTATATTGGAATTTCACAATATTTATTAGAAATTCATAATGTTGATTACTTTAACACGCAAGGATATACCTGATTATTTAATGAATTCAGAATTGGAATTGAATTTGAATTTGAATATAGAATTGGATGAATCATTTGAGGTTCCTGAACAATTCTTTAAAAAAGATTTACTAATTAATACATTTGATGATTTTGTTGGATATCTTGTAATATTTGATTATTGGATGCTTGATGAATATCCTGATGAAATTTATATTTTTATTATTGAGAATAAAGATTTGATAAATATGGATTTATTAAAAGAACAATTTCCAATGAATCCATTAATTAATGAAATTAATGAAATTATTGATACACCCAATGATAAATTATGTGGAAAATTTTCTTCAATCGGAAATTTGCCATTATTAAAATTTGCTCATAAAAATGGGTTTGAGTGGTTTGGTGTAGATATATGTTCTAATGCAGCATCCTCAGGACATTTCCAATGTTTAAAATATGCTCATGAAAATGGGTGTGATTGGTGTAGTTTGATATGTACATATGCTGCATCCAATGGACATTTTGAATGTTTAAAATATGCTCATGAAAATGGGTGTGAGTGGAATAAACGGACATGTATTAATGCATCATCCAATGGACATTTTAAATGTTTAAAATATGCTCATGAAAATGGGTGTGAGTGGAATAGTTCGGTATGTAGTTCTGCATCAAAAAACAGACAATTAGAATGTTTAAAATATGCTCATGAAAATGGTTGTGCGTGGGATGTTTGGACGTGTACATATGCCGCATCCAATGGACATTTAGAATGTTTAAAATATGCTCATGAAAATGGATGTGAGTGGAATTATTGGACATGTAATTATGCATCAGAAAATGGACATTTAAAATGTTTAAAATATGCTCATGAAAATGGATGCGAGTGGAATAGTTCGACATGTGATTACGCATCAATGAATGGACATTTAGAATGTTTAAAATATTGTCATGAAAATGGTTGTGAGTGGGATTATAATACATCTTATTTTGCAACAAGAAATGGACATTTAGAATGTTTAAAATATGTTCATGAAAATGGTTGTGAGTGGAATAGTTTAACATGTTGTAATGCATCAAAAAACGGACATTTAGAATGTTTGAAATATTGTCATAAAAATGGATGTGATTGGGACGACATTACCTGTTACCATGCCATCAAAAACAATCAGTACGAATGTTTTAAATATGCAATTGAAAATGGTTGTCCTATAAATAAAAATGAATGTTTAAAATATGCAATTAATGATGAATATTTAAAATTATTGTCTTGATTAAAAAACTGTTGAAATTCCAATAAAAACTGCTTGTATGTTGAAATTCATAATGTCAATCACTCTAACACGCAATGATATACCTGATTATTTAATGAATTCAGAATTGGAATTGAATTTGAATTTGAATTTGAGGTTCCTGAACAATTCTTTAAAAAAGATTTACTAATTAATACATTTGATGATTTTGTTGGATATCTTGTAATATTTGATTATTGGATGCTTGATAAATATCCTAATGAAATTTATATATTTATTATTGAAAATAAAGATTTGATAAATATGGATTTATTAAAAGAACAATTTCCAATGAATCCATTAATTAATGAAATTAATGAAATACCCAATGATAAATTATGTGGAAAATTTTATTCAGTTGGAAATTTGTCATTATTAAAATATTGTCATGAAAATGATTTTTCATGGGATGATGAAACATGTTCTAATGCAGCATCCAATGGACATTTCCAATGTTTAAAATATGCTCATGAAAATGGGTGTGAGTGGAATAGTTCAACATGTGACAGTGCAGCATCCAATGGGTATTTAGAATGTTTAAAATATGCTCATGAAAATGGATGTGAGTGGGACTGGACAACGTGTTGCTATGCAATAGAAAATGAACATTTAGAATGTTTAAAATATGCTCATGAAAATGGGTGTGATTGGGACGAATATACATCTTGTTGTGCAGCATCCAATGGACATTTAGAATGTTTAAAATATGCTCATGAAAATGGGTGTCCTGTATAAAAATTGATTTATATTATCTTTTACTATATTTATTGGAAATTCATAATGTTGATTACTCTAACACGCAACGATATACCTGATTATTTAATGAATTCAGAATTGTATTTGAATATAGAATTGGATGATTCGTTTGAGGTTCCTGAACAATTCTTTAAAAAAGAATTAGTTATAAATACATTTGATGATTTTGTTGGATATCTTGTAATATTTGATTATTGGATGCTTGATAAATATCCTAATGATTTATATGATTGGATATTTAACAATAAAGATAAAATAAACATGGATTTATTAAAAGAACAATTTCCAATGAATCCATTAATTAATGAAATTATTGAAATTATTGATACACCTGATGATAAATTATGTGGGAAATTTTCTTCAATTGGTAATTTGTCATTATTAAAATATGCTCATGAAAATGGGTTTGGTTGGGACGAAGAAACATGTTGTGGTGCCGCATCTTCAGGACATTTAGACTGTTTAATGTATGCTCATGTAAATAGGTGTTCTTGGAATTATAAAACATGTAGTAATGCATCTGCCAATGGACATTTAGAATGTTTAAAATATGCTCATGAAAATGGGTGTGATTGGAATTGTTCCACATGTATAAATGCATCAGCACAAGGACATTTAGAATGTTTAAAATATGCTCATGAAAATGGTTGTTTGTGGTATAGTTTAACATGTATAAATGCATCTATTTGGGCAATAAAATCAAAATATAAAACTTTTTTGAAAAATGTAAAAGTTGGGGATAAGTTATGGTTTGTTAAAAATAAAGAAAAAGGTGATGTATATAATGGTAAAATAATTGCTGTTGTCGATTTTGTTTCTAAAAACGAAAGAGTTATTGGTCCTTTACTATCAACTACACCAAATAATGATGATCTTGGTTGGGATGAAAAAGGAGGACATTGTGATATTGAATTACATTATAATAATTTATATAATTTAACAGATTGTAATTTATTCACAGGACAAAAAGGACAATCTACTTTATGTCATTATGACAATATTAAAGAAAAATTGTTAGTAAATTTAATAATAGAATACGAATATATATCTAAATATTCAAAAGTTACAAAAATAATGTAAAATAAAATCATTATTTATTTAATTTAATTAATTTAATTAATTTAATTAATTTAATTAATTTAATTAATTTAGTTTAGTTTAGTTTAGTTTAGTTTAGTTTAGTTTAGTTTAGTTTAGTTTAGTTTAGTTTAGTTTAGTTTAGTTTAGTTTAGTTTAGTTTAGTTTAGTTTAGTTTAGTTTAGTTTAGTTTAGTTTAGTTTAGTTTAGTTTAGTTTAGTTTAGTTTAGTTTAGTTTAGTTAGTTTGTTAAAAATTGATTATTTATTGTCTTGAACATTTAAATAACCATAATATAATGGCAATTTTGTTAAAACAACTAAAAAATAAGAGTATGGATGTATTTAAATCTTATAGTTCTGATGAAAGAAAAGGTTGCATTGAATGGCACTTAAAATTAATTGATGAAGGAAATATAGATGTAATTAATAGTCTCGCTAATTATTATTTATATGGAGATGAAAATCATGAATTAGGATTAAAAACTTTACAAAGTGGAATTGATCAATCAAATACAGAATGTATGATAAGCATGGGTAGGTATCACAAAGATATTACTAAAGATTATAATGAAATGGAAAGATATTATAAAATGGCATTTGATGATGGAAATATGAATGGGATATATGAATTAGCTTTATATCATGAATATCAAACTAAAGATTATAATAAAATGATAGAATATTTAATGTTGGGTATTGAGAAAAATTCTGACAAATGTATGGTAAGTATGGCTAAATATCATAAAAATATTACAAAAAATTATGATGAAATGGAAAGATATTATAAAATGACATTTGATAACGGAAATATAAATGGGATATATGAATTAGCTTTATATTATAAATATCAAACTAAAGATTATAATAAAATGATAAAATATTTAATGTTGGGTATTGAGAAAGATTCCGATGAATGTATGTATAGTTTAGGATGTTATTATGATGATATTGTTAATGAATATGATAAAATGAAAAAATATTATTTATTATCAATAGAAAAAGAAAATCCGAGAGCAATGTTTGCATTAGGTTTATATTATGAGAAAAAAGAAAATGATTATGATCAAGCAATTAAATATTATTTAATGGGTAGTGAGAAAGATAATGACCAATGTATGATTGGATTAGTAAAATATTATAAAATGAAACATGATATTAAAAATATGATTAAATATTATATGAAATTATTACCACATCAAAATCCAGAGGCATTTTATGAAATTGCAAGATATTGTTTATTGATTGAAAAAAATTTTGATAAAGCAACAAGTTTTATTAATACTGCTAAAAAATTAAATTATAATGATGAAAAAATCAATAATTTATTATTATTAATTGAAATTAAAAAGAATGAAAAATATAATAAAAATATTATTGAAGTAATTAATATTACTGTAAAAATAGAAAATAATAATAGCGAACAAACCTATAATAATGGTATGAAATTTATTGAAGATAATAATTTAGATAAAGCATACGAATGTTTTAAATTAGCAATTGATAAAGGTAATATTGATGCATTATATTCATTAGGAAGATATTATTATTTAGAAGGAAAACATAATTCAGTCATGATGAAAAAATGTTTAAAATTAGCAATTAAATTAGATGATCATCGTGAATCAAAATTATATTTATCTAATTATTATGCTTTTATTGAATATAATATCAAACAACATATTAGATACATGTTATTGCTTCAGGGTAAAAATAGTATTATATCATTTATAGATATGACATTTGATCCATATATGTATGAACCAAATAATGATGATTGTAATTATATATTTTATAGTAATTATATTATTCAAGAATTTAACAATAATAATGGAGAAAACAAAATTATATTATATAATGATAATGATGATAATTATATAATAATAGATAAACTCGAATTAATATGTGATTCAGTAGCAGCTAATGGACTTTTAGAATGTTTAAAATATGCTCATGAAAATGGATACAAGTGGGATAAAGAAACATGCAAGTTTGCAGCATTTTATGGACATTTTGAATGTTTAAAATATGCTCATGAAAATGGATGTGATTGGGATATCGATACATGCAAGTCTGCCGCAATTAGAGGACAGTTAGAATGTTTAAAATATGCCCACGAAAATGGTTGTAAATGGGATGAACAAATATGTAGTTTTGCAGCAACTAATGGACATTTAAAATGTTTGAAATATGCTCACGAAAATGGTTGTCCATGGGATAGTCATACATGTGGTGATGCAGCAACTCGAGGACATTTAGAATGTTTAAAATATGCTCATGAAAATGGTTGTGAATGGGTTGGTGTAGATACATGTATGTCTGCATCATTTCGAGGACATTTAGAATGTTTAAAATATGTTCATGAAAATGGAGGTCCATGGGATGATTCAACATGTAGTTCTGCAGCATCCAAAGGACATTTAGAATGTTTAAAATATGCTCATGAAAATGGTTGTGAATGGGTAGATACATGTGGTTATGCAGCAACTAATGGACAGTTAGAATGTTTGAAATATGCTCATGAAAATGGGTGTGAATGGCTTGGAAAAAAAATATGTACTTCTGCAGCAGCTAAAGGACATTTAGAATGTTTAAAATATGCTCATGAAAATGGTTGTGAATGGGGTGTCGACACGTGCATGTCTGCAGCAACTAAAGGACATTTAGAATGTTTGAAATATGCTCATGAAAATGGGTGTGAATGGGATGAAAAAACATGTTTGATTGCAGCAGCTGAAGGACATTTAGACTGTTTAAAATATGCTCATGAAAATGGTTGTGAATGCGGAGATGCGTGTGGTTATGCAGCAACTAAAGGACATTTAGAATGTTTGAAATATGCTCATGAAAACGGATGTTCATGGGATGAAAGAACATGTCGAGCAGCAGCATCTCAAGGACATTTAGACTGTTTAAAATATGCTCATGAAAATGGTTGTGAATGGGTAGATACATGTGGTTATGCAGCAACTAATGGACAGTTAGAATGTTTGAAATATGCTCATGAAAATGGGTGTGAATGGCTTGGAAAAAAAATATGTACTTCTGCAGCAGCTAAAGGACATTTAGAATGTTTAAAATATGCTCATGAAAATGGTTGTGAATGGGGTGTCGACACGTGCATGTCTGCAGCAACTAAAGGACATTTAGAATGTTTGAAATATGCTCATGAAAATGGGTGTGAATGGGATGAAAAAACATGTTTGATTGCAGCAGCTGAAGGACATTTAGACTGTTTAAAATATGCTCATGAAAATGGTTGTGAATGCGGAGATGCGTGTGGTTATGCAGCAACTAAAGGACATTTAGAATGTTTGAAATATGCTCATGAAAACGGATGTTCATGGGATGAAAGAACATGTCGAGCAGCAGCATCTCAAGGACATTTAGACTGTTTAAAATATGCTCATGAAAATGGTTGTCCATGGAATGATTCAACGTGTAGTTCTGCAGCAAAAAAAGGACATACTAACTGTTTAAAATATGCTCATGAAAATGGTTGTCCAATTAATAAAAAGAAATGTTTAAAATATAAAAACCTTATATCCAACACTCAAATAACCAGTTCATAAAACATTAATTAATAAAAATTGATTTATTCTTGACTTATTTTATCAAATATTTAATCAAATAATGTCATTAAGTTTAACAATAAATGAAATTCCTGATTATTTACTGGATTCTGAATTGTATTTGAATATAGAATCGGATGAATCATTTGATGTTCCAGAACAATTTTTTAAAAAAGAATTGGAAATAAATACATTTGATGATTTAGTGGGATATATTAGAATATTTGATTTTTGGATGCTTAATAAAATCCCAACTGAAATTTACCAATGGGTTTTTGAAAATCAAGATAAAATAAATATGGATTTATTAAATGATCAATTTCCAATGAATCAATTGAATCCATTAATTAATGAAATTAATGAAATTATTTGTACACCGAACGACAAACTATGTGGAAAATTTTCATCAATTGGAAATTTGTTATTATTAAAATTTGCTCATGAAAACGGATGTCCATGGAATGAGTCAACATGTGGTTATGCAGCCGATTCAGGGCATTTCCAATGTTTAAAATATGCTCATGAAAATGGTTGTCCGTGGGATAGTTCAACATGTGATTCAGCAGCCAATTCAGGGCATTTCAAATGTCTACAATATGCTTTTGAACATGGATGTAAACGGAATAGCCAGTTGTGTGATATTGCAGTATCTTCGGGGCATTTACAATGTCTAAAATATGCCCACGAGAAAGGTTGTATATGTGACATTTGGACATGCGAATCAGCAGCTAAAAACGGGCAGTTAGAGTGTTTGAAATACTTGCATGAAAATGGGTGCAAGTGGAATAACCACACGTGTTATGTTGCAGCAGAACACGGGCATTTAGACTGTCTGAAATACGCACATGAAAATGGATGCGGATGGGGTCGTTTTACTCTCATTTTTGCAGCATCCAATGGACATTTAGACTGTATGAAATATGCTCATGAAAATAAATGTCCGTGGGATAGTTGTGCATGTGGTAATGCATCATCCAATGGACAATTGGAATGTTTGAAATATGCTCATGAAAATGGATGTCCGTGGGATGATTTGACCTGTTATTATGCAGCAGAAAACGGACATTTGGAATGTTTGAAATATGCTCATGAAAATGGTTGTGATTGGATTGTGGATTTATTATGTATTATTGCAGCAGAAAACGGACAGTTGGAATGTTTGAAATATGTTCAAGAAAATTGATTTAGTAAAAAATTGATTTGGTAAAAAAATGATTTGGTAAAAAATTAATTTGGTAAAAAATGGATTTTGTAAAAAATGGATTTGGTAAATATTTTAAAGAAATTGCTTGTGTGTTTGGTAAAAATTGATTTATTATTGATTTATTATTGGCTTATTTTATCAATTATTTAATTAAATAATGTCAACTAGTTTAACAATTAATGAAATTCCTGATTATTTACTGGATTCGGAATTATATTTGAATATAGAATCTGATGAATGCTGTATAATATAAATGATGTTATGAATGACAATAATATAATGCGGTATAATATAATTTATGAAGACGATAACACAATACATTAATATAATAATAAAAATAATAATAATAAATATTTGAAATAAAAGTGATATTAAAAAGTGATATAATAGTTATAAATAATATAAGGCTGGATAATAGAATAATAATAGAATAAAAAAATAAGTTATATTATTGTCATTATTAAGGTAGTATAATATAAGTTATAAATAACAATAATATAACGATGTATAATAGAATAGACCAAATAGAATAATATAACGGAGTATAATATAACGTGGTATAATAGAATAAATAAATAAGAATAGAATAAGAATATAAAATAAGTTATATTATAGTCATTATTAATGACAATAATATAATGCGGTATAATAGAAGTTATGAAGACAATAATATAACGCTGCATAATATAAGTTATGAACGACAATAATATAACGCTGTATAATAGAATAAATAAGAATAGTAAATATAAAACTAATAATAAATATAATTCTTTGTTTTTAATCTTTAGTTTTATAATTTGTTTTATTATTATTTATTCAATAATTTGTTTTATATTTTCAATTCTTTGTTTAAATTTTATATTAATAAATTGTTTTAATTCTTTGTTTTATTCATTGTTTTTAATTTTGCATTTATTATTTGTTTTAATCTTATTTATTTAATTCTTTGTTTTATTCATTGTTTTGTAATCTTGCATTTATTATTTGTTTTAATATTATTTATTTAATTCTTTGTTTTATTCATTGTTTTGTAATCTTACTTTAATTATTTGTTTTTAATCTTACTTTTGTTATTTGTTTAATTATTTGTTTTATTCATTGTTTTAATCTTACTTTTAATCTTACTTTAATTATTTATTTTAATCTTACTTTTGTTATTTGTTTAATTATTTGTTTTATTCTTTGTTTTATTCATTGTTTTTAATTTTGCATTTATTATTTGTTTTAATCTTATTTATTTAATTCTTTGTTTTATTCATTGTTTTGTAATCTTACTTTAATTATTTGTTTTTAATCTTACTTTTGTTATTTGTTTAATTATTTGTTTTAATCTTACTTTAATTATTTGTTTAATTATTTGTTTTAATCTTACTTTAATTATTTGTTTTATTCATTGTTTTAATCTTACTTTTAATCTAACTTTAATTATTTATTTTAATCTTACTTTTGTTATTTGTTTAATTATTTGTTTTATTATTTGTTAAAATATAAAAGTGATATAATGAAAATATAATGATGTATAATATAAGTGATGTTATGAATGGTCATAATATACTGCGGTATAATATAAGTTATGAAGACAATATAATCCATAAATATAAAAATAGAAAATAATATTTGAAATAAAAGTGATATTAAAAGTGATATAATAGTTATAAATAAAGAAATAATATAAGGCTGTATAATAGAATAAGAATATAATTAAAAAATAAGTTATATAATTGTCATTATTAAGGTAGTATAATATAAGTTATGAATAACAATAATATAACGATGTATAATAGAATATAATAATATAACGCAGCATAATATAACGTGGTATAATAGAATAAATAACAATAATAAATAAGAATAGAATAAGAATATAAAATAATTTATATTATTGTCATTATTAATGACAATAATATAAGGCGGTATAATATAAGTCAGCATAATATAAGTTATGAACGACAATAATATAAGGCGACACAATATAAGTTATGAACGACAATAATATAAGGCGACACAATATAAGTTATGAACGACAATAATATAAGGCGGTATAATATAAGTTATGAACGACAATAATATAACGCTGTATAATATAAGTTATGAACGACAATAATATAACGCTGTATAATAGAATAAATAAGAATAGTAAATATAAAACTAATAATAAATAAATAATAATAGAATGAGAATATGAAATATAAAACTAATAATAAATTAAATTTTTTTTTAAAATCTTACTTTTATTATTTGTTTTATTCATTATTTTTAATCTTACTTTTAATATAACTTTTAATCTTAGTTTTATTATTTGTTTTAATCTTAGTTTTATTATTTGTTTTATTCTTTGTTTTATTCTTTGTTTTATTCTTTGTTTTATTCATTGTTTTTAATCTTATATTTATTATTTGTTTTAATCTTACTTTTAATATTACTTTTAATCTTACTTTTATTATTTGTTTTATTATTTGTTTTATTCATTGTTTTTAATCTTACTTTTATTATTTGTTTTAATCTTACTTTTATTATTTGTTTTATTCTTTGTTTTATTCTTACTTTTAATCTTACTTTTATTATTTGTTTTATTCTTTGTTTTATTCTTACTTTTAATATTACTTTTAATCTTACTTTTATTATTTGTTTTATTCTTTGTTTTATTCTTACTTTTAATATTACTTTTAATCTTACTTTTATTATTTGTTTTATTCATTGTTTTTAATATTACATTTATTATTTGTTTTATTCTTTGTTTTATTCATTGTTTTTAATCTTACATTTATTATTTGTTTTAATCTTACTTTTAATATTACTTTTAATCTTACTTTTATTATTTGTTTTATTCTTTGTTTTATTCATTGTTTTTAATCTTACATTTATTATTTGTTTTAATCTTACTTTTAATCTTACTTTTAATCTTACTTTTATTATTTGTTTTATTCTTTGTTTTATTCATTGTTTTATTCATTGTTTTTAATCTTACTTTTATTTTATTCTTTGTTTTATTCATTGTTTTAATCATTGTTTTTAATCTTACTTTTATTTTATTCTTTGTTTTATTCATTGTTTTAATCATTGTTTTTAATCTTACTTTTATTTTATTCTTTGTTTTATTCATTGTTTTAATCATTGTTTTCAATATTACTTTTATTATTTGTTTTATTCATTGTTTTTAATATTACTTTTAATCTTACTTTTATTATTTGTTTTATTCTTTGTTTTATTCATTGTTTTTAATCTTACATTTATTATTTGTTTTATTCATTGTTTTTAATCTTACTTTTATTTTATTCTTTGTTTTATTCATTGTTTTAATCATTGTTTTCAATATTACTTTTATTATTTGTTTTATTCATTGTTTTTAATATTACTTTTAATCTTACTTTTGTTATTTGTTTAATTATTACTTTTAATCTTACTTTTATTATTTGTTTTATTCTTTGTTTTAATCTTACTTTTATTATTTGTTTTATTCTTTGTTTTAATCTTACTTTTAATCTTACTTTTATTATTTGTTTTATTCATTGTTTTTAATATTACTTTTATTATTTGTTTTAATCTTACTTTTAATATTACTTTTGTTATTTGTTTAATTATTTGTTTTAATCTTACTTTTGTTATTTGTTTAATTATTTGTTTTAATCTTACTTTTAATCTTACTTTTATCTTACTTTTAATCTTACTTTTGTTATTTGTTTAATTATTTGTTTTAATCTTACTTTTATTATTTGTTTTATTCATTGTTTTTAATCTTACATTTATTATTTGTTTTATTCATTGTTTTAATCTTACTTTTATTATTTGTTTAATAATTTGTTAAAATATAAAAGTGATATAATAATAATAAATAATGATAATATAATGATGTATAATATAAGTGATGTTATGAATGACAATAATATACTGCGGTATAATATAAGTTATGAAGACAATATAATACATAAATATAATAATAAACTAATAAATAATGTTTGAAATAAAAGTGATATTAAAAAGCGATATAATAGTTATTAATAAAGAAATAATATAAGGCTGGATAATAGAATAAGAATATAAAATATAAAACTAAAAAAATAATAATAAATAATAATAGAATAAAAAAATAAGTTATATTATTGTCATTATTAAGGTAGTATAATATAAGTTATGAATGACAATAATATAACGCTGTATAATAGATGTTATGAATGACAATAATATAACGCGGCATAATAGATGTTATGAATGACAATAATATAACGCTGTATAATAGATGTTATGAATGACAATAATATAACGCAGTATAATAGAATACACTAAATACAATAATAAATAAATAATAAATAATAAATAATAAATTAATAAATAATAATAATTATTAAATAATTAATAAATAAGAATAGAAAATAAGTTATATTAATAAATAAGAATAGAAATAATAAATAAATAAGAATTAATAAATAATAAATAAATAATAAATAAGAATATAAAATAAGTTATATTATTGTCATTATTAACGACAATAATATAACGCGGTATAATAGAAGTTATGAATGACAATAATATAACGCTGTATAATAGAATACACCGAAGACAATAATATAACGCTGTATAATAGAATACACCAACGACAATAATATAACGCTGTATAATAGAATACACCGAAGACAATAATATAACGCTGTATAATAGAATACACCAACGACAATAATATAACGCTGTATAATAGAATACACCGAAGACAATAATATAACGCTGTATAATAGAATACACCAACGACAATAATATAACACGGTATAATAGAATACACCGAAGACAATAATATAACACGGTATAATAGAATACACCGAAGACAATAATATAACACGGTATAATAGAATACACCGAAGACAATAATATAACACGGTATAATAGAATACACCGAAGACAATAATATAACGATGTATAATAGAATAAATAACAATAATAAATAAATAAGAATAAATAATAAATAAATAAGAATAGAAAATAAGTTATATTATTAATGACAATAATATAAGGCGGTATAATAGAAGTTATGAATGACAATAATATAAGGATGTATAATATAAGTTATGAACGACAATAATATAACGCGGCATAATATAAGTTATGAAGACAATAATATAACGCTGTATAATAGAATAAATAAGAATAGTAAATATAAAACTAATAATAAATATAATTCTTTGTTTTAATCTTTACTTTTATAATTTGTTTTATTATAATTTATTTAATAATTTATTTTATATTTTCTATTATTTGTTTTATTCTTTGTTTTTAATCTTACATTTATTATTTATTTTAATATTATTTATTTAATTCTTTGTTTTATTCATTATTTTGTAATCTTACTTTAATTATTTGTTTTTAATCTTACTTTTAATTTTACTTTTGTTATTTGTTTAATTATTTGTTTTAATCTTACTTTTATTATTTATTTTATTATTTGTTTAATTATTTGTTTTATTCATTGTTTTTTAATCTTACTTTAATTATTTGTTTTTAATCTTACTTTTAATTTTACTTGTGTTATTTGTTTAATTATTTGTTTTATAATTTGTTTTATTCATTGTTTAATTATTTGTTTTAATCTTACTTTTAATCTTACTTTTAATATTACTTTAATTATTTGTTTTATTCTTTGTTTTATTCTTACTTTTAATATTACTTTCAATCTTACTTTAATTCATTGTTTTATTCATTGTTTTTAATATTACCTTTATTATTTGTTTTAATCTTACTTTTAATATTACTTTTAATCTTACTTTTGTTATTTGTTTAATTATTTGTTTTAATCTTACTTTAATTATTTGTTTTATTCTTTGTTTTATTCTTACTTTTAATATTACTTTCAATCTTACTTTAATTATTTGTTTTATTCATTGTTTTATTCATTGTTTTTAATATTACCTTTATTATTTGTTTTAATCTTACTTTTAATATTACTTTTAATCTTACTTTTGTTATTTGTTTAATTATTTGTTTTAATCTTACTTTAATTATTTGTTTTATTCTTTGTTTTATTCTTACTTTTAATATTACTTTCAATCTTACTTTAATTATTTGTTTTATTCATTGTTTTATTCATTGTTTTTAATATTACCTTTATTATTTGTTTTAATCTTACTTTTAATATTACTTTTAATCTTACTTTTGTTATTTGTTTAATTATTTGTTTTAATCTTACTTTAATTATTTGTTTTATTCATTGTTTTATTCATTGTTTTTAATATTACCTTTATTATTTGTTTTAATCTTACTTTTAATATTACTTTTAATCTTACTTTTATTATTTGTTTAATTATTTGTTTTAATCTTACTTTAATTATTTGTTTTATTCATTGTTTTAATCTTACTTTTACTTTTAATCTTACTTTTATTATTTATTTTAATCTTACTTTTGTTATTTGTTTAATTCATTTGTTTTAATCTTACTTTTATTATTTGTTTTATTATTTGTTAAAATATAAAAGTGATATAATGATAATATAATGATGTATAATATAAGTGATGTTATGAATGGTCATAATATACTGCGGTATAATATAAGTTATGAAGAGAATATAATCCATAAATATAAAAATAGAAAATAATATTTGAAATAAAAGTGATATTAAAAGTGATATAATAGTTATAAATAAATAATATAAGGCTGGATAATATAATTAAAAAATAAGTTATATAATTGTCATTATTAAGGTAGTATAATATAAGTTATGAATAACAATAATATAAGGATGTAGAATAGAATAATATAATGCAGTATAATATAATACACCAAAGACAATAATATAACGTGGTATAATAGAATAAATAACAATAATAAATAAGAATAGAATAAGAATATAAAATAAGTTATATTATTGTCATTATTAATGACAATAATATAAGGCGGTATAATAGAAGTTATGAACGACAATAATATAAGGCGGTATAATAGAAGTTATGAACGACAATAATATAAGGCGGTATAATAGAAGTTATGAACGACAATAATATAAGGCGGTATAATAGAAGTTATGAACGACAATAATATAAGGCGGTATAATAGAAGTTATGAACGACAATAATATAAGGCGGTATAATAGAAGTTATGAACGACAATAATATAAGGCGACATAATAGAAGTTATGAACGACAATAATATAAGGCGGTATAATATAAGTTATGAACGACAATAATATAAGGCGGTATAATATAAGTTATGAACGACAATAATATAAGGCGGTATAATATAAGTTATGAACGACAATAATATAACGCTGTATAATATAAGTTATGAACGACAATAATATAAGGCGGTATAATATAAGTTATGAACGACAATAATATAAGGCGGTATAATATAAGTTATGAACGACAATAATATAACGCTGTATAATAGAATAAATAAGAATAGTAAATATAAAACTAATAATAAATAAATAATAATAGAATGAGAATAGGAAATATAAAACTAATAATAAATTGAATTCTTTGTTTTATTCATTGTTTTTAATCTTACTTTTATTATTTGTTTTATTCTTTGTTTTATTCATTGTTTTTAATCTTACTTTTATTATTTGTTTTATTCATTGTTTTTAATATTACTTTTATTCTTTGTTTTATTCTTTGTTTTATTCATTGTTTTTAATATTACTTTTATTATTTGTTTTAATCTTACATTTAATATTACTTTTAATCTTACTTTTGTTATTTGTTTTATTCATTGTTTTTAATATTACTTTTATTCTTTGTTTTATTCTTTGTTTTATTCTTTGTTTTATTCATTGTTTTTAATATTACTTTTATTATTTGTTTTAATCTTACATTTAATATTACTTTTAATCTTACTTTTGTTATTTGTTTTATTCATTGTTTTTAATATTACTTTTATTCTTTGTTTTATTCTTTGTTTTATTCTTTGTTTTATTCATTGTTTTTAATATTACTTTTATTATTTGTTTTAATCTTACATTTAATATTACTTTTAATCTTACTTTTGTTATTTGTTTTATTCTTTGTTTTATTCTTTGTTTTATTCATTGTTTTTAATCTTACTTTTATTCATTGTTTTTAATATTACTTTTATTATTTGTTTTATTATTTGTTTTATTCATTGTTTTTAATATTACTTTTATTATTTGTTTTATTATTTGTTTTATTATTTGTTTTATTCATTGTTTTTAATATTACTTTTAATCTTACTTTTATTATTTGTTTTATTCTTTGTTTTATTCTTACTTTTAATATTACTTTCAATCTTACTTTTATTATTTGTTTTATTCATTGTTTTATTCATTGTTTTTAATATTACCTTTATTATTTGTTTTAATCTTACTTTTAATATTACTTTTAATCTTACTTTTATTATTTGTTTTATTCTTTGTTTTAATCTTACATTTATTATTTGTTTAATTATTTGTTAAAATATAAAAGTGATATAATTATAATAAATAATGATAATATAATGATGTATAATATAAGTGATGTTATGAATGACAATAATATACTGCGGTATAATATAAGTTATGAAGACAATAACATAATACATTAATATAATTATAATAAATAATATTTGAAATAAAAGTGATATTAAAAGTGATATAATTGTTATTAATAAAGAAATAATAGAATAAGAATAAATAAATAAGAATATAAAATATAAAACTAAAAAAATAATAATAAATAATAATAGAATAAGAATAGAATTAAAAAATAAGTTATATTATTGTCATTATTAAGGTAGTATAATATAAGTTATGAATGACAATAATATAACGTTGTATAATATAAGTTATGAACGACAATAATATAACGCTGTATAATAGATGTTATGAATGACAATAATATAACGCAGCATAATAGAATACACTAAATACAATAATAAATTAATAATAAATTAATAAATAATAATAATTAAATAATAAGAATATAAAATAGAAAACTAATAATTAATTAATAAATAAATAATAATAGAATAAGAATAGAATTAATGAATAATAATTAATTAATAAGAATAAAAAATAAGTTATATTATTGTCATTATGAATAACAATAATATAACGCTGTATAATAGAAGTTATGAATAACAATAATATAACGCTGTATAATAGAAGTTATGAATACCAATAATATAACACTACATAATAGAATACACCAACGACAATAATATAACGCTACATAATAGAATACACCAAAGACAATAATATAACGCTACATAATAGAATACACCAACGACAATAATATAACGCTGCATAATAGAATACACCAACAACAATAATATAACGTGGTATAATAGAATACACCAACGACAATAATATAACGTGGTATAATAGAATACACCAACGACAATAATATAACGTGGTATAATAGAATACACCAACGACAATAATATAACGCGGTATAATAGAATACACCAACGACAATAATATAACGCTGTATAATAGAATAAATAAGAATTAATAAATAAGAATATAAAATAAGTTATCCAATAATTAACAAATAATTAAATAAATAAGAATATAAAATAAGTTATCCAATAATTAACAAATAATTAAATAAATAAGAATATAAAATAAGTTATCCAATAATTAACAAATAATTAAATAAATAAGAATATAAAATAATTAAATAAATAAGAATATAAAATAAGTTATCCAATAATTAACAAATACTTAAATAAATAAGAATATAAAATAAGTTATCCAATAATTAACAAATAATTAAATAAATAAGAATATAAAATAAGTTATCCAATAATTAACAAATAATTAAATAAATAAGAATATAAAATAAGTTATCCAATAATTAAATAAAATAAGTTATCCAATAATTAACAAATAATTAAATAAATAAGAATATAAAATAAGTTATCCAATAATTAAATAAAATAAGTTATCCAATAATTAACAAATAAGAATATAAAATAAGTTATCCAATAATTAACAAATAATTAAATAAATAAGAATATAAAATAGAAATCCAATAATAAATAAATAAATAAGAATATAAAATAAGTTATCCAATAATTAACAATACTTAAATAAATAAGAATATAAAATAGAAATCCAATAATAAATAAATAAGAATATAAAATAAGTTATCCAATAATTAACAATAATTAAATAAATAAGAATATAAAATAAGTTATATTATTGTCATTATTAATGACAATAATATAATGCGGTATAATTGAATATATAAACGACAATAATATAAGGCGGTATAATTGAATATATAAACGACAATAATATAAGACTGCATAATTGAATACACTAAATACAATAATATAACGCTACATAATAGAAGAAATAATAATAATTAATAATAAATTAATAAATAAGAATAGAGAATATAAAAATAATAATATAAGGCGGCATAATAGAAGTTATGAACGACAATAATATAAGGCGGTATAATAGAAGTTATGAACGACAATAATATAAGGCGGCATAATAGAAGTTATGAACGACAATAATATAACGCGGCATAATAGAATACACCAACGACAATAATATAAGGCGGTATAATAGAAGTTATGAACGACAATAATATAATGCGGTATAATAGAATACACCAACGACAATAATATACTGCGGTATAATAGAATACACCAACGACAATAATATAAGGCGGCATAATAGAAGTTATGAACGACAATAATATAATGCGGTATAATAGAAGTTATGAACGACAATAATATAATGCGGCATAATAGAATACACCAACGACAATAATATAAGGCGACATAATAGAAGTTATGAACGACAATAATATAATGCGGCATAATAGAATACACCAACGACAATAATATAACACTATATAATAGAATACACCAACGACAATAATATAACACTATATAATAGAATACACCAACGACAATAATATAACGATGTATAATAGAAGTTATGAACGACAATAATATAACGATGTATAATAGAATAAATAACAAGAATTAATAAATAATAATAGAAAATATAAATCCAATAATTAATAAATAAATAAGAATATAAAATAGAAATCCAATAATAGAAAATATAAATCCAATAATTAATAAATAAATAATAAATAAGAATAGAAAATAAGTTATATTATTATCATTATTAATGACAATAATATAAGGCGGTATAATTGAATATATAAATGACAATAATATAAGGCGGTATAATTGAAGATATAAATGACAATAATATAAGGCGGCATAATTGAAGATATAAATAAGAATAAAAATAATAAATAAGAATAGAAAATATAAAAATAATAAATAAGAATAGAATATAAAAATAGAAATCCAATAATTAATAAATAATAGAAATCCAATAATTAATTGATAAATAATAATAGAAATCCAATAATTAATAAATAAATAATAAATAAGAATAGAAAATATAAAAATAATAAATAAGAATAGAATATAAAAATAGAAATCCAATAATTAATAAATAATAATAATAGAAATCCAATAATTAATAAATAAATAATAAATAAGAATAGAAAATAAGTTATATTATTATCATTATTAATGACAATAATATAAGGCGGTATAATTGAATATATAAATGACAATAATATAAGGCGGTATAATTGAAGATATAAATGACAATAATATAAGGCGGTATAATTGAAGATATAAATGACAATAATATAAGGCGGTATAATTGAAGATATAAATGACAATAATATAAGGCGGCATAATTGAAGATATAAATAAAAATAATATAAGGCGGTATAATTGAAGATATAAATGACAATAATATAAGGCGGCATAATTGAAGATATAAATAAGAATAATATAAGGCGGTATAATTGAAGATATAAATGACAATAATATAAGGCGGCATAATTGAAGATATAAATAAGAATAATATAAGGCGGCATAATTGAAGATATAAATAAGAATAATATAAGGCGGCATAATTGAAGATATAAATAAGAATAAAAATAATAAATAAGAATAGAAAATATAAAAATAATAAATAAGAATATAAAAATAATAAATAAGAATAGAAAATATAAAACTAATAAATAAGAATATAAAAATAATAAATAAGAATAGAAAATATAAAACTAATAAATAAGAATAGAATAAAATAAGAATAAAAATAATAAATAATAAATAATAAATAAGTTATATTATTGTCATTATTAATGACAATAATATAAGGCGGCATAATTGAAGATATAAATGACAATAATATAAGGCGGTATAATTGAAGATATAAATGACAATAATATAAGGCGGTATAATTGAAGATATAAATGACAATAAAAATAATAAATAAGAATAAAAAATATAAAACTAATAAATAAGAATAGAATAAAATAAGAATAAAATAAGAATAAAAATAATAAATAATAAATAATAAATAAGTTATATTATTGTCATTATTAATGACAATAATATAAGGCGGCATAATTGAAGATATAAATGACAATAATATAAGGCGGTATAATTGAAGATATAAAT
>Ga0209390_10004156_pt1 | contig 22133 bp, 7 predicted proteins | sample BON01_FD_187212 | JGI IMG/M metagenome (GOLD analysis project Ga0209390, IMG submission 187212) | Freshwater microbial communities from Lake Bonney liftoff mats and glacier meltwater in Antarctica - BON-01 (SPAdes) (version 2) | ecosystem: Environmental > Aquatic > Freshwater > Ice > Glacier... | reverse complement strand
CTCTTGTTTGTGTGCGCCTCTTGTTTGTGTGCGCCTCTTGTTTGTGTGCGCCTCTTGTTTGTGTGCGCCTCTTGTTTGTGTGCGCCTCTTGTTTGTGTGCCTCTTTTTCGCTTTGCTTTCTTTCCCCCTGGAACCCGGTGGCGGCGTCTGTCCACGCTGTAACACGGACGCGCCCTCGCGTTTGCGCCCCCAAGCCCGCCCTGTCCCATTCTTGGTTTCAAGGCGCCGCCGCCCCGCCGCCGCGCGCCTTCTCCCCCTCCTCCTCCGACCCGCCCGCCCGTCCCGCCCGCGCCCGCTCTTCCCCCGCCGCCGCCGCCGCCGCCGCCGCCGCCGCCGCCGCGATCTCGAGCACGGCCTCGGCCAGCGCCTCGTAGTCCGCGAGCGCGTTGTACGCGGCGCAGCTGACGCGCGCGTACAGCACGCCCTGGACGCACTTGACGGGGCACTCGACCGCCAGGGCGTACAGGGCGTCCTGCGCGCGCTTGGCGTCGGAAGAGTCGGCCGCGCCGCGGAAGCGGGCGGCGCGCGCCAGGGCGGCGGGCGACGGGCGGCGGCGGCGGCGGCCGCCGCTGCCGCCGCTGCTGCTGGAGGGCGCGCGATCCGGGGCTGCCGCTCTTGCCGCCGCCTGCTGCGACCGCGGCCGCTGCAGCGCGCGCGGGAGCGCCACCAGCGCCATGCACGGGGCGGCGAGCGGCGACCCGGCCGGCACGAGCGTCCACCCCCCGCCGCCGCCGCCGCCGCCGCCTTCGTTTTCGCCTTCGCCTTCGCCGCCGCCCGCCCCCCCCTCTCGCCCCACGCCGCCGCCACCCCACGCGCGCGCCAGCAGCGGCACCGCCTCGCGCCACAGCAGCGCCTCGCGCGCTCCGATGCCGCCGTCCCCGCCCAGCGCCTCGGCCCAGAAACGCATGGCCGCCGGCACGGCCAGGGCGGGCGCATAGTCGCGGGCGCCGTCCCAACAGAGAGCCGAGAAGAATCCGGCCCGGGCGCCGTGGCTGGTCACCGGCGGGCGGACCTCTTGCTGCAGCGCGCGGCGCACCCACAGCAGGGCGCCGCCGCGCGCGCCGCACAGCCACTTGTGGACGTTGAGGGCGGCGAAGTCGGCGCCCCAGGCGGGCACGCCGACAAGGGCGGCGGCGGCGGCGGGAGCGGGCCCGCTTGGCGCTCCTTTGCCTCCCTCGGCGTTTCTGCCGCTGCCGCCCTCGCCCTCGCCCTCGTCCTCGCCCCCGCCCCCGCCCCCGCCCTTGCCCCCGCCCTTGCCTTCGCCCTCGCCCTCGCCCCGCGCAGGCAGCGACTGCGGCGGGAAGGGGAAGGGGCCCGCCGCCGCCGCCGCCGCGCCAAACCCGCGCAGCTGGCCGAGCGCGTGCGCGCCGTCGACGATCAGGCGGGCCGCGCCCTCGCGCCGCAGCATCGCGCACAGCTCGCGCACGGGCAGGGCCAGGGCCGTGTTGGACGTGACGGCGTCGACGCACGCGACGGCGACGCGCGCGCAAGGGGCAGGACGAGGGGCTTGCCCGGCGGCCGCGGGTCGCCGCCGCCTCCGGACCCCGCCGCCGCCGCCGGCGCCGCCGCCCTCGGTTTCCTGCTCCTCCTCGGTCCCCTCGTCGTCGTCGTCGTCGTCGTCGTCGTCGTCGTCGTCGTCGTCGTCGTCGTCGTCGTCGTCCCGCTCCGCGTACAACTCATCCCCCTCGTCCTCTTCCTCGTCCGTGGGCGCCGTCCCCCCGGGCCCGCCCTCGGCCGCGTCCGGCGCCAGGCGCGCCGCCGCCCGCCGCGTCTCCCGCCGGACGGCCCCGACGAGCGCGCCGGGCGAGGCGACGTCCCGCGGGAAGCGCAGGCGCGCCTCGACGTAGGCCGCGCCCGCGCGCCGCGCGGCGTCGCGCATGGCGAGCTTGACCGCGCCGTACCCGACGGACAGGCACAGGGCGATGCGCGTCGGGGGGAGGGCCTCGTCCGTCCTCGAGTTGCCTCCGCCGCTGCCGCCGATGCCGTCTCGCTCGTCCCCCGGCCCCCGGCGCCGCCGCAGCGCGCCCTCGCACGCGTTGATCGACGCCTGCAGCGCCGTCGTCGCGTTGGACACCAGCGCCACGTCCCGCGGCTCCGCGCCAACGAACGCGGCGGCGTGCCGCGCGGCGTGCGCCAGGTGCGGCAGCAGCGTCCGGTCAAAAAAGCGGAGCGGCTGTCGCTCGCACTCGGCGCGCCAGGCGGCGGCGACGGCGGCGGCCGGCCGGGACACCGCGCCGAAGGCGCCGTGGTTGACGAAGGCGCGCCAGCGGCCGAAATCGATGGAGAAGTGGCGGCGGGCGTCTTCGCTGCCGCCGCTGCCGTTGCTGCTGCCGGGGTCGCCGGCGCTGCCCGCCCGCTGCCCCTGCTGCCGCTCGCGCGCCGCTGCCGCCACCGCCGCCGCCGCCGCCGCCGGGTCCTCGCGCTCTCGCCGAAAGTGGGCGTCGTAGGGATCCTCATCAAAGGGCAGCGGCGGCGGTCTGTACCGCTCCGGGGACCGGCGCACGAGCGTCTCGACGTCCTCCTCGACCATGAACGACCCGAAACCGGCGTAACCCCCCTCTCCCTTCTTCGGCGGATTCATCGTTTGGGGGGAGGGTCTGGACGAGTCCCGCCGAGGCTCGGCGGCCGAGCTAGATCATTCTGTGCAAGCTATCGGTGTGTCACAGTCAAGGATGTTTGATGTCCTCGACGATCATCTGCCAAAGAGAACGGCGTCAAAGGCGTCGGGCGCGCCAAATCCGCCGGCCGCTCCGGCGTCGTCGTCCTCGTCCTCGTCCTCGCCGCCGCCCCCCGCTGGCCCGCCCCCACCGGCAAACCCCAACCACGCCCGTCGCAATGCCGCGCCCTGGACGTTGGTTAAGGCCTCGAGCACGCGCGACAGGGCCGCGTACCTGGCTGCGGCCGCGCCGAACGCGACTGCGTCGCCCACGATCGACGGCGCCGCCGCCGCCGCCGCCGCCCCGGCCGCCGCTCTCGCGCCTCTCTCCCCATGGCCGGCCGCCGGCCCCTGCTGCTGCTGCTGCTGCTGCCTCTGCTGCTGCTGCTGCTGCTGCTGCTGCTCCCGCTGCTGCTCCCGCTGCGCCTCTTCGAAGAACGCCTCGAGCCACGCCTCGGTGCCGTCGCCGTCGGCGGTCGAGGCGCAGAACAGCAGGTTGGCCGCCGCGGCGACCGCCTCCTCGGAGGCCAAGGCGCCCTCTTTCCCCCCCTGTCGGCCTCCCGCTGCTCCTCCTCCCCCCTCTTGACGAGAAGGAGAAGGAGGCGAGACCGCCGCCGCCAGCAGGTCGGCGCCCCGCGGCGCCGGCGCCAGCACGGCCTCGAGCAGCGCGCCGACAAACCCGCGGGGGGGGGCGCCGCACCCGCCCCGGGCGCCGAGCGCGGCGACGGCCCAGGCCAGGCCCCCGCCCGCGGAGCCGCCCGCGGAGCCGCCGAGGCGGGCGAGGCGCGGGAGCGAGGGGCGCAGGGCCGCGAGCGCCGGCGCATACCACGGCTCCCCGCAGGGCCCCGCCGCCGCCGCCTCGTCCGACCCGGCCCCCGTCCGCGACGCGTCCCAGGGAAGCACGGCCAGGGACCACACGAGGGTGGCGAGCTGGGGCGCAGATAGGGCGGGCGCGCCCGGGCGCCGGGCGGCGAGGCGCGCCGCGAGCGCGGCCGCGACCGCGCCGGCAAAGGCCTCTGCCGCGGTCGTCGCGCTGGCGCCGCCGGGCGCGCGCCCGGCCAGCGCGGCCGCCGCCCACGCCGCGCCGGCGAGCTCGGGGGGGGGCAGGCGCGCGAGGCCCGGGGCGGCGCGGGTGAGCAGATCCGGCAGCCACCGCGCGAGGGCGGCTTGGGCCGCCTTTGGTCGCTGGGGACGGGGCGCCAGGGCGGGTCTCGGGCCGCCGTCGCCGCTGCTGCCGCTTGCCGCCGCTCCTGCTGCTGCTGCCGCTGTTGTTGTCGCGGGCGCGTCCTGGGGCCCGTCCAGCGCCTGCAGGCGCGCCAGGGCGACCAGCGTCGTCGCCGCCGCCCGCGCGCCCCCAACGCCGCCGGCGCCGCCTCTCCTGCGCCCCGCAGGCAATCCGCCCGGCTCCAGCTCGCCGCCCCGACCGCCGCCGCACGCGGCAGCGCCCGCAGCTGCCGCGTAGGCAGCGAGCCACCCTGGTGGCAGCCGCGCCGACCGCGACCGCGCCAGCAGGCGCGATACCGACCACCCCGCCGTCGCCAGCGCCTGCGCGGCGTCCGCAACGCCACCCCCGGCCGCCGCGCCCCCGGCGGCGGCAGCAGAGGAGAGGGCGGTGAGGCGCGGCTGCAGCGCGGGCAGCGCCGAGGCCGCCAGCCACGCGTCCTCCTCCTCGAGGTCCTCCTCCTCGTCTTCTTGATCGCCGCCGCCGGCTCGCCTGGGCCGCCGCAGCGCCGCCAGCGCCCAGAGCGCCATCGCGGCGTCGCGCGCGCTGGCGGCCTCGCCGAAAAACGCGGCGGCGTCGGCCGCGCGGCGCCACGCCCGCGCGAGGGGCCGCGCCGCCGCCGCCGACGACGGCGATAACGGCGGCAGCAGGAGCGCCGCGCCGTACAGGACCAGGGCCAGGTCGCGCGCCGACGGCCGCGGCTGCTCGGGTCCCTCCGCCCGCGCACACTCGAGCGACGCCGCGAGCACCTCGAGGACGCCCTCTGGCAGCAGCGGCGGCGTCGGCGACGCTGGCGCATGCGCGGTGCGTCGGCCGCTGCCGCCGCTGACGCCCTGCGATGCTCCTCCCGCCACCACCTGCGCCAGCTTGCCGAGCGCCCACGCCGTCGTCGCCGCGCGCGACCACCCCAAAGTCGCCACGAGGTTCCCCGGGCCCCCCGCGTCCGCCGCCGCCGCCGCCCGCGCCAGCCGGCGGACCGCCTCGGCGCCTCCAGCCTCGCGCAGCAGCGGCCGCAGCCCCGCCGCGACCGCGCCCTCGGCGTCGCCGCCGCACAGCCGCGCGAGCGCCCAGAGCGCGGCCGCAGCCGTCGGGGCGTCGGCCCCGGGCCCGCCCGCCGCGGGCAGGGCCGCGGCGGCGACGGCCGCCACGAGGCCAGCGGCGGCGGCGGCGGATGCCGGGGGCGCGTCCAGCAGCTGCGCCGCCCGGACGAGCAGCGCCGAGGCGTGGATGCCGTCTAAGGGCGCGCCGCCGGAGCCGGCGGAGAGGTCGCGCAGGCGCACGAGGGTCGGGGCGGCGCCGATCTGCGACGTGAGCATCTTGTCTATGCGGATTTTGATAGGGGCGGGTGCGGTTGTGGGTCGTCGCCGGCGGCCGGCGCTCGGCGCAGCGTCGGCGTCATCGTCGAGGTCGGGCCCCGGCGGCGGCGGCGGCGGCGTGCGCGTGCGCGTGGGCCCGCGCCTGCTGGTCACGCGGCACCGCGCGGACGCGGCGCGCCCCTTCCCGGGAATGCCGCCGGCCGCGAGCAGGCCCGGCGGTCGGGCCGCGACCAGCCCAACCATCTTCGAAATCAGACTCGCCCCTCTTTCTCTGTCCCGCTTTTCTCCCCTCGAGAGATGCAATCCGTATGAGGGGGTTGTGTCGGTGCGACGCAGGCGCGAAATGGACTGCCCTTGTCCAGATGCCCAAGTGCGAGAAGGAGAGTCGCTGTGAGGCGCTCGCGTCGCCGCGCTCGTTCGCGCGCTCCCGCTCGCACCCACCGCTCTTATGAAACCACGCAATCGTCGGCTGCATCTTTGATTTTACTTTGCGGTCTCTGCTCTCCGCGCCCCTCCTCGCCCTACGCGGTGAGGGGGAAAGCTGGAGACCCTGCATCCGAGATCGGACTGGGCGGCTGCTCATGCGTTTTTCTCGGGCGCGTGTGTTGGTTTGTTTGTTTTGGTTTTCTGTGATTCGTTGAGCGATTTCGCCGGCGCCGGCGACGTCGGCGCCCGCCTTGCCGCCGCCCGCCTCCCAGGCCCGCCGCCAAGGAGCCGACGGGCGAGAGGAGCGGCGCCGCGGGACGAGTCGCGGGCTGGTGCAGAAAAGGGGGGACAGGGGGGGGCGCCCGGCTGCCCGGCTGCTGGCGAGGACGTTTGTGCGGGGAACGACAAAAAATGGGGGGGCCGGCGCGGCGGCGGCGGCGAAGCCGGCGGCGGCGGCGGCGGCGGCGGCGGCGGCGGCGGTGGCGGCGCGGGCGAAGCAGGGGGAGCGGGGGCGGGACGGAGGGGCGGGTGCCGAGGTAAGCGGGGAACGGCACGTGTGCGGGACCCCACAAAAGAATGAACCGAAGACAAAACGAAAACAAAGTCACGGCGCGGGGGGGCTGGACGGCCAAAAAAACGCCGCCGAGAATTGCGAGAGAGACGGCAAAACACGGAAACCGCGAGGCGCGGGGCTGGCGGCGGCGTGTCTCTTCGAAATCCCAGGGGTGGGGGGAATAAGACAGGAGTCAAGGAGCGCGCGCGCGACGACGACGACGAAGTGTGTCGGGTGCGTCGCGCGACGACGACGACGGGGTGTGTCGGGGGGGAAAGTTGATTTTTTCGGGGGGAGGGGGGGAGGCGGGCGGGGCACGCAGGAGAGAGAGAGGCGGCGACGGCAGCGCGAGGCCGGGGCCGCTGCTGCTTGCTGCTGCTTGCTGCTGCTTGCTGCTTGGCGGTCACTCGGTGCCTCCCAAAAAGACCGAAGGCGTCATCTCCTGCTGCTGCTGCTGCTGCTGCTGCTGCTGCTGCTGGCGCTGGTGCGCCTGGCTCGCCGCCGCCGCCGCGATGGCCGCCTGCGCCGCCGCCTGCGCCGCCGCCGTGGCCGCCGCGCCCGACAGCAGCCCCGCCGACGCGCCGCCGCCCTTCTTCTTCTTCTTCTTCGACCCCCCGCCCGCGCCGCCCGGGCGCTTGCCCCCGCCCGGCAGGGGAGGGGGAAAGCCCCCGGCCTCGGCCGCGGCCGCGGCCGCGGCGGCGCGCGCGGCGGCGGCGGCGGCGGCGGCCGCCGCCGCACGCACGCCGGACGGGACCGGAGGGCCGAGCTGGTGCGTGCGGCGGTAGCGCGTCCCGCACGCGTTGCACAGCGTGGGCTTGGCCGGGGGGCCACGGCGCCACTGCGGGGACTCGGTCGCGTGGCAGTGGTCGCAGGGGCCGCCGCCCTTGTGGTGGAAGGGGCGCGGCGCGGCGGCGCGGGCCGCCGCTGCGCCGCCGCCGCCGTCGCCGTCGCCGTCCGCCTCGGCGGCCTCGCCGGCCGCGCCTCCGCCTCCCGCCGCCGCCGCCGCCTCTGCCTCCGCCTGGTCCTCCTGCGCCTGATGGTGGTGGTGCCCCGGGTAGTACGCGTGGGCCCCTGCACGGCCGGGCGACGGCGTCCCGGCGACCACCGACCCGAGACGGCTCTCGCCCACGCCAGCAGCAGCGGCGGCCGCCGGCGCGGCGGCGTCGCCGCCCTCGCCGCCGTTGCCGCCGCCGCCGTCCGCGTCCGCCGACGGCCCAAACTCGTAATGGTGCGACGTCATGCCCGCGGCGGTGGCGGCGGCCGTGGCGGCGGCCGCCGTGGACGCCTCCGCGCCCAGGACGCCGCCGATGCCGCTGCCGCTCGCGGCGCCGCTGCTGGCGCCCCCCGCCGCGCCGCCGCCGCCGCTGCCGCCGCCGCCGCCGCTTCCGACGCCGCCGCCGCCACCGCCCCCCAGCGCCAGCGCCAGCGGCTCCGCGAGCAGCAGGTCCACCGCGTCGCGCGGCATGCTGAGCTGCGCCGCCAGGTACCGCGCGGCGTCCGGCCCGGCCCGGCCGCTGCTGCCGACGCCGCCGCCGGCGTTGTCGCCGCCGCCGCTCAGCCCGCCGCCGCCGACGCCGGCGCCGCCGCCCGATGCGCCCTCGAGCTCCTCCTCCTCGGCCAGCAGGCGCGCCGTCGCCGTGCGTCCGAGGCGCGCGGCGGCCCTGCGCCGCTCGCGCTCGGCGCCGGCGCTGCCCAGCGCGCACAGGCCGTCCGCCACGCTCGGCTCGTCCTCGTCGTCCTCGTCGCCGCCGATGATGAGGCCGGCCACGCCGCCAAAGGGGAGCGACGTCAGCACGCCGCCGCCGCCGCCGCATCCGCCGCCGCCGCCCGCCGCCGCCGCCGCCGCGCGGAACGGCGGCGGCAGCGCAAACTCGCCGAGGAGCGGGTCGCTGGCCTCGCCCGCGTCGGCCAGGGCCGTGTCGCTGGCGTGCCTGCTGCCGCTGCTCTTGCTCTGCGGCAGGGCCAGGGGCGAGGAGCAGCCGCCAAAGTGCATCGTCGGCGTCGCGCCCGCCGCCGCGGCCGTCGGCGCCCCGACAAGCAGCATCGCTGTCGTCGTCGCCGCCGTTCGTCGCTTTTTCGTCGTGATTCCGTCGATTTTTTTCGGGTCCGTGCCGATGATGGTGGCGATGCGTCTCTCGGCGGCGTCTCCAGCCAGGGGGAAGCGCGTGGGTTTCTTTGGGGGGGGGGTGGATGCGTTCACGAGATCGAAAAGAGGAGGAGGGTGTGATGAAAGGTTTTTTTTTTTTGGCAACTCCCTTCCTCCTCCCTCAATCGGCCCTGATATTGGCCCCCGGGCTTGCTCTGTGCTTCAGTTCCCCGCCTGGGTCGACTCCTGTGTGTGAATCAGGTCGCGATACGTCGCGCCGAGTGGCGCGGCGGGCGGGAGGGGGGCGGGAGGGGGGCGATAATGAGCGGCGGCTGCGGGGAGGAGAGAGGGAGGGGGGAAAGGCCCTTTCCCCTCTTCCTCTCTCTTAAAACTTTTTTGCAGTTCCCGCCCTTTTTCCGGTCGCTTCTCGCACCTCTGCGTTCCGTCGCCCACTGCTTGGCCCGTGGTTGATCGATGGTCGAAGTGTGTTGTGTGCCGGCGTGGGCCGTCGATCGTGCCCGCGGTCAAGAGGGAGAGGGGGGCGATGGAGGAGGTAGGGGGGGCAAGAGGGGAGGGGAGCGGAGGGGGAGAGGGAGGGGGCACCAAAAAAGAAAAGCGGTGTCGCGTTTCACGCCCCACCCGCTCCGGAACCGCGCAGGGCAGCGCAAGCCGTCGAAACGAACCTGCCACGCCCAATGGCGCGGTCGGCCGGCGCCGGCCGCCGCCCGAAATCAAAATTCGTCGCGGCGCGTCCGGCGCGGGCGCGGCGAGGAGCACGGCCGGCGCGACAAAGGCACAACAGCGCCCCCCGCCCTCGCCTGCCCGCCCTAAAAACGTGACGAAAAAAAAGCGCTGCGGACGAGCGTTTTCGACGCGCAAGGGAGGGATGTGAGGATAGCAGAGACTTGAAACACACACAACAAGCAAGTCACCTAGAAGCGCGGGACCACCGGACGCGCCCACACGACCTGCCCAAAGGGCCCGTGCGCGCCGCCGCCGCCGCCCGTCGCGCGCGGCGCCGCCCCCACGTCGGCCCCGCCCTCGTCGGCCGCGCGCGCCGCGCCGGCCGTGCCCCGCCTCGCCCGCCCGCCGCCCGACGACGCGGCCGACGGGCCGCCGCCGTTGTCGGGCACACCGGCCCCGGAGGGGGATGGCGGGGAAGAAGAAGAAGAAGAAGAGGACGACGAGGCCGCCGCCGCCGCCGCCGCTTCCGGGTAGGGCGCGGCCGAGGCGGAAAGAAGAAACGACGCCTCGAGCGACGGCAGGAATGCCGGCAGCGCGCAGAGCGCCGGGCTGTAGAGGACCGCCACGTACTCGCAGAAGCTCGGCTCGCGCACGAGCAGGTGCACGTCGCCGTCCGGGGAGCAGGCGGCGCGCAGCTCGACTCGCCGCTGGCGGCGCACGACGGAGGGCGCCGCCGCCGCCGCTCTGTCCTTCCCGCCGCCGCCGCCGCCGCCGCCTTGCGGCTTGCCTCGGCCCTTGCCCCCGGCCGCCGCCGCCGCCGCCGCCCCGCCCCCCTCTGTCCCGCCGTCGCCGTCGTCATACTCGTCCTCCCCCTCGTCATCCCCGCCTTGCTGCTGCTGCCCCTCCTCCTCCCGGGCGCCCCCGTCCCCGCCCGCCGCCGCCGCCGCGGGCAGCTCGCACGCGTCGCCGCCGTCGAAGGCGGCCGCCAGAAAGGGCCACGCGGCGGCGGCCATGCCCGGCTGGTCGGGAAGCAGGTCGAGCAGCCGCAGCGTGGGCAGGGCGAGGGGCTCGGAGGCGTAGGACGGGTCAGGGGCGGCCGGCCGCGGGAGGGGGAAGGTGGCGTCGGTTTGGTTGCCGCCGCGCGCGGCGGCGGCGGGGAGAGCGGCGGCGGCGGCGGCGGCGGCGGGGGCGTCGGCGGCGTCGGCGGCGGCCTCGGGGGCGGTCCCGGCGCCTTGGCCGCCCGCCGGGAGGAGCAGCGCCGACGGGCGGCCGCCCGGGCCGTGTCGCCGGCGCGCCTCGGCCCACGCGGCGCGCGCATGCGCCAGGCGCAGCTCGCGCGTGGCCGTCGCGTTGTACAGCCCCAGCACCCACGCCTCGGTCACGGGCCACCCCATGAGCAGGGGCGAGGCCCCTGAGGCCCCCGGCCCTGGCCCCGCCCCTGTCGCCGCCGCCGCCGCCGCCGCCGCTCCCGACCCCCCGTTTTTCCCGTCCTGCTGCTGCTGCTTCTGCTGCTGCTCCTCGTCGCCGTCGAGATGGTACTGGTATACGGACCGCCGCCAGTCGAGCTCGTAGGTGAAGAACCCGTCCATGCCGTCGACGGCGGCCAGGGCCGGTGGCGAGGCGGAGGAGGAGGACGACGGGGCGGCGGCGGCGGCGGCGCCGGTGGCGGCGGCGGCGCCGTTGGACGCTCCCCCTCCTCCGTCTGCTCGCGCGCCGGCCGCCGCCGCGCCGCCGCCGCCGCCGCCGCTGGCACCGCCGGCAACGCGCAGGTCCGAGGCGACCGCGTCGTCGGCCGCGCGCACCCCCGGGTGCGGGTCGTCGCTGGCGATGCCGCGCGCCGGCAACGGCGGGGCTAGGGCGCCCTTGGCGCGCGCCTCTGCCGCGGCCGCCGCCGCCGCCCCGGCGCCGCCCGCCCGCTGCGCGGGGGCGAGCCACGCTGGCTCGCCCGCGCCGCCGCCGCCGCCGCCGCCGCCGCCGCCGCCGTCCCCCGTGTCCTCTGGCCCGGGCAGGCGCAGGCGCGCGGGCGCCCAGAAGGGCTTGCCGAGCACAAAGCCGGGAAGGGCCGACAGGATGGCGCCGGGCGGGGGGGCCTCGATGGTCGTGACGCGCACGACGCCCTGCCGGCGCGGCCCGGGCAGGGCGCCGCTCGCTCCGCCGCCGCCGCCGCCGCCGCTCGCATCACCGCCGCCGCCGAAAAGGGGGGCGCCGCCGCCGCCGACCGACCCCTCGTGGCACGCGCCCGCCCGCGCCGGCGAGCACCCGAGCTCCCCGAGCGCCGCACCCACGTTGGCCGCGGCCGCGCGCAGCTCCCGACGCGCCCGGCCCGAGGGGTCGGCGTGCTCGGGCCACGGCTCGGGCCCGTCGAGCGCGCGGGCGTCGGCGCAAAGGCCGCACGAGAGCGCGCAGTGGGCGCGCCGGCCGCCGCCGCCGCTTTTTCCGTCGCCCTTTCCGACCATGTACCGCGGGTTGGCCGCGCACTCGCCCGCGGCGGCCCACGCGGGGCACAGCACGTGCAGGTCGCCGCAGAAGCCGTCGGCCCCGCGCAGGGCGGCGGCGGCGGCGGCGGCGCCGCCGTCGAGGTCGGAAGGGTCGAAGCGGCGGCGGCCAGCCGGCGCAGGCGCGTGCGGCCGGCGGTTGTGCGCCGTGGCGTTTGCAGTAGCGGCGGCGGCGAGGCCGTCCGGGTCGTCGCCGCCGTCGTCCTCGGCGGGCTCGCCGCGGCCGTCGTCACCTTGAGCGCCGGCGGCCCCTTCCGACCGGCTGCGCTTTTCGCCGGCCGGGCCCTCCTTCTCGTCGTCGCCGTCGCCGTCTTCGTCGTCGGCGTCGTCGTCGTCGGCCGACGCCGGCGCCCGCCCAATCCGCCCCTGCTCCTGCCGCCACTCGCGCACGGCGGCCTCGATCGCCGCGCGGCGCGCCGCGACGACCTTGGCCTCGGAAAGATCGTCGTCGTCGTCGTCGGCGAGATCGGCGGCCCCGCTGCTGCCGCTGCTTCCGCCGTCGCCGCCCTCGCCGCCGCCGCCGCCCGCTCGGTCAGCCCTTTCCTCGGCGCGCCGCCGCCTGCGCCGCCGCCGCGCCTCGGCGCGCTCGAGCTGCTCGTCCGCCGCGCGCTTGACCCAGCGCGACCGCAGGGCCATCGAATCCTGGAAGTAGTCGTTGGCCTTGAGCAGCAGCGCGCCCACGAGCTTGGCCTGGCGGTCCTTGGCGGCGGCGCCGGCCTCGCCGCCGGCCGCCGCCGAGGCCGCCGCGCCCGCCGCAAAGGCGGTCTCGGCGCCGCCCAGGGCCAGGCCTTCGCAGGCGCGCTGGGTGGCGCGCAGCTCGTCCGCCGTGGGGGGCGGATCGTACCGGGCGGACGCGGTGGCCGCGTCGGGAGTGGCCGCTACCGCCGGCGGAGCCGCAGAAAAGGGAGGGCCGTCCCGGCCGCCGTCGCCGCCGCCGCCGTCGCCGCCGCCGCCGCCGCCGCCGGCCGCCCGCGGTGCAACTTTGTCCGCCGCAGCTGCAGCAGCAGCCCACGGGGCCATGCGCCGCTCCCGCACGGCAAAGTAGGTCGTCATGACCGGCAAAACCAGCGTGACGGCCGCCGCGCGCAGCTCCTGCCCGTCGGCCGCCTCGTGCATCACGCGTGCCAGGACGCCGCGCGTCCCGGCCGAGTTGCCCCTCGCCCCCGCCCCGCCGCCGCCGCCGCCGCCCCCGAGCCGCACCAGCGCCCACCGCTCCGCGGCGAGCCTCGGCGCGGCCCCCGGCGCGCACGCCTCCGCGAGCGCCTCCCGCGCCGCGCGCTCGTTGACGGGCCGGCGCGCGTCGATGTCGGGGAGCACGCGCCGCCGCCAGGCCGCCTCCAGCAAGGCGTGGCAGGCCGGGCACTCTGCCGCCTTTGCGGCGGCCTCGAGCCCGTGCGCGCCGAGGGCGCCGGTCGGGCCGCGGCGGGCGGCGGCGCGGAGAGCGGCGGCGGCGCTGATGACGCCAACGGTCTCGGCGGTTTCGGCGGTCTCGGCTGAACCGATTTCCGGGGGCGGCGGCCCGTCGAGAGCCGCCGCCGCCGCGAGCGCCGCGGCGTCGGCGGCCGCCTCGGCCGCGGCGGCGGCGGACGGCAGCCCCCCGAGCGGGTCGTTGTAGAACGCGTCCGCCGCGGGGCCGGGGCCTGGCAACACGCTGACGGCGCGGCGGTCGAGCGGGCCGTCGAGGGAGTTGCACGTCGAGGCGCGCACGGCGGCGCGCAGGGCGTCGGCGGCGCCCTCGGCCGTGGCCGCTCGGCCGCGCTCGGCGGCGGCGCCCGGCGGCGCGTGCGGCGGAGGCGGCTGCTCCGGCCGCGACTGCGGCCGCGATCGCTGTCGCGGCGGGGCGAGCACCGCGTCCGACGGGTTCCACGCGCGTAGGACCTCGTCCGCCGCGAGCCCGCCGCCGCGCGGCCCGTGCGCGGCCCAGAGCGGGGCCTTGGACCACAGGGCCTCGTCGTACACGGGGCTCAGCGCAAGCGCCACCGTCGCCGCAATCGCAGCTGCTGTCGCCGCCGCGAGCAGGAGCAGCAGTCCAGTGGGCGGCGGCATGGTCGGCGCGCGTGCGCGCCGTCCGCGACGGGACGCCGCCGACGACGCTGCCCCCATCTCTTCGCAGGCCTTCGCTTACGCGGCGCGCGGCTCGCGTCCGCGGCCGGTCGAGAGCATCGCTATGGGTTTTCCGTGGCGACGTGGAGAGAAGGATTGGGAGGGCGGGCGTGCAACTGGATGTCTCTGTTTTTTGTTCTGTTTCAACGCGCGCGTGATGGCGGTCCGCAACGTTGGGACCGCGAGGCAAGGGATGGACGGATGCGCCTCTTTATGACGATCGGGGAGACATGGGTTTGTGTGAAGAGGCAATGTTGCGTGGAAAGTCTCTCCATCACGCACCCTTTGGGCTCATGCGCGGTTGCGAGCGTCGCGACGGGAAGGACGCCGCGCACATCGGCGCTCTTACCGCCTTGACGTCCCCTCCCTCCCTCCCTCCCTCTTCTCCATCCTCCGCGAAGGCGGCGACGACTTGCCTCTCTTATACTCACGGCCACCCTCGCAGAACCCGGTCATACCACCTAGCTCGCCCGCGCTCCCCTGACACTGCCATCATTCGAGGCGGAGAATTTTTATTGCTACGCCACACAGCCACGCAAGACATCAATTTTCGACAATTCTACACCCGGATCGACCTCTGCCTCGCTATCAACCCAGCACCGCATCGAGCGGGGATCCAGGCACACGACGCTCAACGCGTTTGAACTGCGATTGAGTCACCGCCGACACAAACGCGAAACGGACCTCGCGCGCCAAGCCCACGACCAATCGTACGCGCGGACGTCTCGGACAGTAGCGATGTCGCCGACGATGCGCCTGCGTGCGCACGGGGCGGCTGCCGCCGGCTCGGCTACGCACGTCGCCGCCGCCGCCACGCGCCGCCCGCTGCCGCCGTGCGGCCGTGGTCGCCCCGCCGCCGCCGTCGTTGCGGCCGCCGCGGCCTCAAACGCTGCGGATGGCGGAGGCATGACGCCCGAGGAGGAGGCCGCCTTTGAGGAGCACCGCCGGGAGCAGCGTGAGTGTCGTATCGTGGGTCTCAAGGGTTTAGTCACTGCCGTCGGCCTCACCCGAGGGGAGCGAGGGCCAGCGCCGCCAAGGCCGCCGCCGCCGCCGCTGCCGCTCACGCAAAAAGCCCCCTTCCCAGCGAGAAGCCAAAACCCAAAACAACAAAAAACAAAACAACAGAGGCCCGCCGCCAGCAGGAGCTGGACGCCTCGCGCCAGCGCCGGCGCGCCAAGGGCGTCCCCCCGCCGCCGGGGAGCAGCAGCACCGTTTCCGCACCACCCACGGCCCAACTGCAGCAGCAGCAGCAGCAGCAGCAGCCGCCGCCGCCAAGCATCGGCCCCAGCGGCGGCGGAGGCGCCGGCCTCCCGCCCCGCGCGCGCCTCTATGCCCGAGAGCTGACGTCGCCGTCTCCGCCGCTCCCGCCTGCGCCGACCGCCCCGAACTCAACGGCCCGGCCCGCCGCGCGAGCGCCGCCCGCCGCGCCGGACGAGCTCGACGTCGCCGCCATCGCTGCGCGGCTCGCCGCCGACGACGAGCGGCGCGCGAGCGCGGCCGCTGCCGCTGCCGTCCCGCGCAGCCGGCGCGCCCGCCAGCCGCTCGCGCGCGACGCCATGGCGGCGGCGGCCGCGGCGCGCGGGCAGCCGCAGCGCGCCTCCGGCGCCGGCCCGCGCATGATGCCGCCCAGGCCCTCCGCGGCGGCGGCGGCGGCGCAACAGCAGAGCCCGCCCCGGCCGGCCGCCGCCGTCGCGCGAGACGAGGAGGAGGAGGAGGAGGAGGACGACGACGACGACGCGCGGCAGCTGGCCGCCCTGCAGCGCTCCATCGAGCAGAGTGCGCGCGCGGCGGGCCTGTCCCCCGCGGCCGTGCGCGGGGCGCTGCAGGACGCGCTGGCCGGCAAGGACGGGGCCGCCTCGCGGGCGGCGGCGGCGGCGGGCAGCAGCGGCGGCGGTGGCGGCGGCGGCGAAGACAGCGACGAGGAAGAAGGAGAGGACGATATGTTCGAGGGGCTCGACTTTGACACGCTGTCCAAGGCGAACCAGTACGGGGAGTACGTCAAGCGCCAGGCGCGCGACCGCGAGGCCTCGGACGCGGTGGCCCTGCGCGCGCGGCAGCATTTCGAGCAGCAGCAGCAGCAGCGGGCAGCAGCAGCGCCGGCGGCGGCGACGGCGGCGGCGGCGGCGGCGGCGGCGGCGGCAGCGGCAGCGGCAGCGGCAGCGGCGGGAACGCCCCCGCGCTCGGCAGCGCTAGCGCCAGCGGCACCGGCGCCGGCAGCGAGAGCCGCTCCTGCGGCGGCCGCGGACGACCGCACGAGCCTCGAGCGCGAGCTCGACGAGATGGAGTCGCTCGTGTCTTTCTTCGAGGCCCTGGATAAGGGAGAGGGCGCGGCGGCGGCGACGGGGGCGGCGGCGGCGGCGGCGTCTTCGGGCGTCGGCGTCGGCGGCTGCGGCGGCGCGCTGCGGCCCCAGCAGGCGCCGCAGCGCCCGGGCGCCGCGCCCCAGCCGCAGGAGCCTCAGGACGCCGAGGGCCAGTGGGGTGGCGTCGAGCGCTTCCTCCTGGGCGAGGGGTGGGACAAGGCCGCGCTCGACGAGATCGAGCGCGAGCTGGCAGAGGCTGCTGCGGCAGCGGGCGCGCCGCCCGTGGCGCCGGCGCCGCAGCAGCAGGCGGCGGCGGGCGGCGGCGCGGCGGCGGCGGCGCTGCTCGCGGGCGCTCTCGACGCCGCCGCCGCGCAGCTCGAGCAGGCGGGCGATGAGGAGGAGGAGCCGTGGCTGGACGACGTCACGACGCTGCTGCTGGGCCTCGTGCAGCTGTCCCACGAGCGGTACGCCAAGGGCCTCGGGGCGGCGGCAGCGGCGTCGGCGCGGGGCGGCGGCAAGGGCGCCGCGCCGGCGTCGCCGTCGCCGTCGGCCGCCGCCCCCTTGTCGTCGTCCTCAGCCGCTGCCAGCCCGCTCCTCCCCGAGGTCGCCGGCCCCGACGGCCAGGACGCCCGCGCGCGCGCCTTCTGGGCCGCCGACTTTCCCGTGCTGGCGTTCGACGACGCGGCCGACGCGCGCGTCGAGTACTGCAACCGGGCGGCGGCAGACATGCTGCTGCAGACGGGCGGGGGGGGCGGCGGAAGCAGGGAGGGCGGCGGCGGAATGGGGGGCGGCGGCGGCGTCGTCCCGGCCGGCGGCAAAAGCGGCAGCGGCGGAAGCGCCGCTGCCGCCGCCGCCGCTTCTAGCCAACAGGCGGGCGGTATCAGCGACGCCGACGCCGGGGAGGGCTATGTCGCCCTCTTCGGCGCCCCCGCGCACGAGCTCCTCGTCGACCCGGCCGAGTGGGCGTTCGCCCTGCGCGCGGCCGAGGACAGCGGCGAGGCGGCGAGGGTGCCGCGCCTCTTGCTCCGGCGCCGCCCGCTGGCGGCCGTCGCGGCGGCGGCCGAGGGCGGCGAGGGCGCCGACCGCGGCGATCAGGACGGCGGCGGCGGCGACGACGCCGTCGTGGTGGCGCGCGACGTGCTCATCTGGCGCGTCGACTCGCTCGAGGACACGGTCGTGGGCTACGCGCTGGCCGTGCGCGGCGGGTGGGGGGAGCAGGCGGCGGCGCCAGCGGCCGGCGGCGGCGCCGGCCGTCGCTGAATCGGTGGCGCCGCCGCCGAGGCTTCGCTCGCTCGGGGGACGCGTTTTCGTTTTTGCGCGCTCGTTTGCGCTCTCGGTTGCGCTTTGCGATGTAAAAATGAAATGACACAAAAGATGAAATCGCTCACGTCTGCTGGTGCTGCTGCCGCTACGCCTCCCGGCCTTCCTCCGCCGCCCGCCCCGCCTCCTCCCCCTCCTCCCCCCCCTCCTCGCGCGCCTGCAGCCGCCCCCACGCCGCCACCGCCTCCTGGCTGGCCGTCGGCAGCGGCGCCCTTCGCTCCAGCGCGCGCCAGCACGCGAGCGACGCGAACGCGTCGCACGCCGCGTACTGCCGCTGCGCCGCTGACAATGGCGCCGCGTCCCACCCCCCTGTGCGCAGGCCCTGCGGCTTTGGCAGCCGCGGCGCGCCCGGGAGCACCTCGCGCGCCAGGCCCGCCAGGCTCCAGGCCGCCCCGGCCCCCGCGCCGGAGGGGCAGAGCAGGCCGCGCCGCGCCGCCTCGCATCCGAGCTCGGCGAGCGGCCACGCGTCGGCGCCGGGCCAGTCGGCCGAGAGGCGTGCGGCGTCGGCGCGCACGCCCACCCCCGCTTTGATGACGTCCGGGCAGGTGAGCAGGCGCGCGAGGGCGGGCGGGACGCCGCAGTGGGCCACGTGGAACAGCACGGCGGCGCAGCCGCGGCCGGGCGGCGAGGAGAGGTCGGCGGCCCGGCTGGCGGCGGCTTGGGGTCCGTTGGTCGGGCCGGCGGCGGCGGCGGCGGCGGCGGCGGCGGCGGCGGAGGCCGGCGGCGGCGGCGTCTCGTAGCAAATCTGCACGAGGGCGACGCGCCCCGGGGGGACGCCGCGCTTGAAGGTCGGGGTCCACTCGACGTCAAAACCGACGGCGGCGCTCAGCGGCGGGGGCTGAGGGTCGCCGGCGGCGGCGGGTCGTCCGGGCGGCGCCGGGGCGGGGGCGGCGGCGGCAGACGCGCTCCCGCCGTCCTCCCCCTCTTGCTGCCGTCCCTCCTCTGGGCGGCTGTCGACGCCCAGGGCCGCCAGGATGGCCAGCGCGGCCGCCGAGGCCTCGCGCGGCGTGCGCGCGTACCGCATGGCCCCGTGGTACGTGAGGACGCCCCCGTCGCCCCCGCCGCTGTGGCTCGCCCCGCCGCCGCCGCTGCGGCCGCCGCCGCTGTTGTTGCTGTTGTGGTTCACGTGTCGTGTCGTTGCCGCTGCTGCTGCTGCTGCCGCTGCTCCCTGCGGATTGCGCGCGCCCGACGCGGGGCCGGACCAAGGGGCGGGCCCCGGCGCTCCTGACGCCACGGGGCCGCTGCCGCCAAAGGTGCGCGCGGGGGGGGCGGCGGCGGCGGCGGCGGCCGCTGGTCCCGGCGCGGGCGGCGGCGCGGGGGCTGCGGGGGCGGCGGCGGCGGCGGCGGCGACGGCCGCCATAATCTCGCTCGCGGCGACCGCGCGCGCCAGGGAGGCCGGGAAGCTGCGGCGGGAGCGGCGGCGGGACGGCGAGGCGGCGGCGCTTGGGGACTTTGTTGGTTGCGGTTGTGCCGCCGTCGGCGACGGCGGCGGCGGCGGCGGCAGCGCGGCCGACTGCGGCGGCGCCACGGCGGCCGCCGCTGCGCGCCTCTTGCTCCCCACGACGGCCGCGGCCATCAGGAGTGCGTCGAACTCGTCGGCGCCGAGCTCGTCGTCGTCGTCGTCGCCAGCGTTCTCCTGGCTCGCCGAAGGAGGCATGGTGGTGGGTTGGCGTCTTGGTTGGCGTCCAGCTGTCACGTTTGGGAGACCTTTTTGGATCCGCGGCGTGTTGCTCTCTCACGGGCCCGTTGTTGCCGCCGTGTGCGGGCGATCGATCCAGATGTGATTTTGCAGTCCTTTCTGTGCGGGTGGATTAGTGGATAGATTGGTCACGGCACGTGGGTTCGAGAGGCAAATGAGAGGCACCACCCAAACTTCAGTTCCTGTGCCTGGCCTCCACGTCCAGTCACAGCATTCATTCTCGGGCCGACGCCTCTCATTCGCTCACCCAAGCATGGTTAGCTTACCCTTTTTTTCGTGCAACACCTCTTCACGCACACGCGCGCCCTCCCATTGACGAACACGCACATTGCGACACATACACACGGGACAGCCGCCTTCGACCACCACTCCTCTTCGACCCGCCCTCTCCCCCCCCTTAAACCGCCCAATTGCCCGCCCGAAAGCGCAGGACCCAGCCAGTCCTTTGTCGCAGCCTCCCCGTCCATCGAACGGTCTAAACCGACGGGTTGTCGGCCACGCCGACCCGTGATTCCTCGTCCCGGTTTTTGGTTGGCGGACGACGACGACGCGCGAGCCGCTCGCTTTGCCGCCGGCGCCTGTCCCGCCCCCATTTCGCTTTTCGTGGTGGTGGTGGTGGTGGCGGTGGTGGTGGCCGCGGCAAGAGGTCCCGACCCCCCCCCGCTATTACTCCCTAACAAAAGAGACGTCAGTGATCGTGTGACGACTGGCGCCCATCAACCGCGCCCCCCGCTTCCCCCGCTTCGGCGGGGGGAGCGGCGGCGGCGGGCGCAATGACGGCAACGGCAACGGCAACGGCGGCAGCAACAACGGCAACGGCAACGGCGGCAGCGGCGGCGGCGGCAACCACAACAACGGCAGTGGCGGCGCGGGAGAACCCTGCGGCCCGCGTCCGCGGCCCGTCCGCCCGGTCCGCGCCATGAGCCTCCCCCTGCGCGCCGCCCTCGCGGGCGTCGCCGCGTCGCCGCTGGCGGCGGCGCGCTCGGCGGCGGCCGTGGCGACGGCGGCGGCGGCCGCCGGGTCGGTGGCGTACGTGCGCTCGTGGCACCCGCCCGAGACGGCCGCCGCCGTGGTGGTGGCCGCCCCCGCGGCCGGCCCCGCGCCGCGCCATCGGCGCGGAAAAAAGGGGGCGGAGGCCCCCGCCGACAGCAACAAAACGGGGGCGGCGGCGCAAGAGGCGGGCGGCGGCGGCGGCGGCGGCGCGCCCGGCGAGGCACGGGCGGCGGCGGCGCCGGGCCCGTCGGCGGCCGAGGGCGAGGGCGCGCCGGGCGCCACGCCCTCCTTCACCCTCCCGCGCGTGGCCGTCGAGGCCATGTGCGGCGCCGTCGGCGAGATCGCCCAGGTCGGCGTGCTCTACCCGCTCGAGACGCTGAAAGTGCGCTGCCAGAGCGAGGGCCGGCCTGTGCGCGGCGTGTTTGCCGCGATGGTTGCCGCCGCGGGCGAGGCCGGCACGGGCCCCGGCGGCGCGGCCGTCGGCGCCGGGCTGCGCTCGCGCCGTGTGCTGGCCGCCCTCTACAGCGGGTTCGGCTCGGCCGCCGCCCTGTCCGTGGTGGTCGGGGCGCTGCACTATGCCTCTTTCTGCGCGAGCAAGCGCATGGCCCTGGCGGAGGCGGACGGCGGGCCCGCGGCGGCGGCGGCGGCGGCGGCGGCGGCGGACAAGGGCAAGGCCGCCGGCGGCCGCAAGCGGCGGCGCGGGCGGCAGGAGGGCGAAGCGGCAGCAGCAGCGGCGGCGGCCCCCTCCTCCGCCCACGACGGCGGCGGCCACGGCGGCGGCAACGCCGGCGCCAACCTGACCGCCGCGTCCGTCGGCGCCCTGGTCACCGCCCTGGTCGAGTCCCCGGCTGAGCTCTTCCGCCACCGCGCGCAGGCGGGCATGCTGCACCAGCACGGCGGCGGCGGCGGCGGCCCGGGCCTCGCCGGCGGCGGCGGGTCGGTGTGGCGGGCGATGCGCGAGGCGGTGCGCCTGGGCGGCCCTGGCGCGCTGTTCTACGGGTTCGGGGCCTACTTGATGGAGAGCGTGCCGTACGACGTGGCCGAGCTGGGGGTGTACGGGTCGCTGCGGGACTGGGTCGACGGGCGGCGGCGGGCCCTGGCGGCGAAAGAGGCAGCGGCGGCGGCAAAGGGCGGCGGCGGCGGCGGCGGCAAGGCGAGCGAGCGGCGGCGGACCGGCCTCGTCGCCGCCGCCGCCGCCCCTGCCCCCCTTGCGTTTGCGGACGCGCGCGAGGGCGGGTTCCCCGGTTCGGGTGGCCGGGAGACGCAGCCGCGGCGGCGGCGGCGCGGCCGGGCGGCCGCCTCGGCGGCGGCGGCAGCGGAGGAGCAGCGAGAGGACGAGGAGCGAGGAGGCGACCCGCGCGCGCTTTTGGAGCGAGGAGGCGACCCGCGCGCGCTTTTGGAGCGAGGAGGCGACCCGCGCGCGCTTTTGGAGCGAGGAGGCGACCCGCGCGCGCTTTTGGAGCGAGGAGGCGACCCGCGCGCGCTTTTGGAGCGAGGAGGCGACCCGCGCGCGCTTTTGGAGCGAGGAGGCGACCCGCGCGCGCTTTTGGAGCGAGGAGGCGACCCGCGCGCGCCTTTGGAGCGGCGCCTCGCGGCGTGGGCCGACGCCGTCGTCGCCTCGGCTCCGGCCGAGGCGCTCGACCTGGCCGCGGGCGCCGCCGCCGGCACCGCCGCCGTGTGCATCTCCATGCCGCTCGACGTCATCAAGACCTACGTCCAGACGCACCCGGAGGAAGCCGCGCGCGCGGCGGAAAAGGTGCTCGCCGCGTTTCCCGCCTACGTCCGGAAAAACGGCGTCGCAAAATTCGCCGCCGTCGGCGCCGAGCTCGTGTCTCGCGGCGGCGGCGGCGCGCTGCTGGCGGGCCTGGCGCCGCGGCTGGCGCAGCAGGTGCCGAGCGCGATGCTGTGCTGGCTGGTGCTGGAGCGGTGCCGCGCGGCGCTCGAGCCGTACACGGCCAAGGCCTGAGTGAGGAGAGGTGTCGGTCGCGCTCGCCCGCCCGCCCGCCTCCCGGTCTATTTTCTCTCTCGCGCGCTCTCTCCCCATCCCGGCCTCTTTTTTTCCGACGGCCGTTCCCCTTGCCGGTTCTCGCCGCGGCGCGCGATCTCATATTTCGTTTTGTTGTTCGTGTTCATTGTTTAAATTTCGATTGATGTTCTTGTCGATTGCTGCACCGTGCAAGCGCTTCTGTCGCTCACACCGCCCAGTAGTCCACCTCGGTGCCCACGCGCTCCAAGCCCTCGTGCCGCTGCTGTTGCTGCTCGCCCTGCGCCGCCGAAGAG
>Ga0209390_10004155_pt1 | contig 22146 bp, 13 predicted proteins | sample BON01_FD_187212 | JGI IMG/M metagenome (GOLD analysis project Ga0209390, IMG submission 187212) | Freshwater microbial communities from Lake Bonney liftoff mats and glacier meltwater in Antarctica - BON-01 (SPAdes) (version 2) | ecosystem: Environmental > Aquatic > Freshwater > Ice > Glacier... | reverse complement strand
AAGACGAGTGGGAGACCCCCCTCGATGAATTACATGAGGCCAGCACCAAAGTGGAAGACTGGAGCAAAACTGCTTTCGCACTATCCATCGCCGTCGGTCTGGTCGGCGTTGTACTTGGAATCGCGGCCTGGTTCACACTCGCGCCAGGGGAAGGTGAAGAAGGCAGTAATTTAGTAGGCCCAATCGCCGGATTCACAATCTTTGGCATATTTCTCATTCAAGCCGTGATCTTGGCACTCTTCGCCCGATACACCCAAATGCGAGCAATTCAAATACGCGTAAACAATTAGACCCCACACATGGGGATATTAAAAATGTACCAAGTGCGCGTGAACACAACCTAAGATCTCACGCATTGTCATTGCTTACGCGCACCAAAAAATCTTTCGGGGAAAAAGGGTTCAAAAGAAAAAGGCGGGTGGGGCGCGCGGGCAAGGCAAGGAACAACGTCCATGTGATCCAGTGGCGAGCTGGGGGATACTAAAAGAAATACAGAACAGGAGGACAACTGACCTGTACGCTCTTTATCGAGTATCGAGTAGCCGTAGGGGGACGATGTGAGCGGACAGCTTCCAGAAGACATTAATGACCTATCGAAATGGCCAGATGACTTTTCTAACGATGATGAACTTCTTGGACGAAGCGACGAGCTATCGCTGGCCACCTTTCGGCATGTTCTCCTTGAAGAGTTAATCCGCGCCTACGACATTTCCGAGATTGCCCAAGCCCATGCCAAAACAGCGACTTCTGCAATTGAGAAAATACAATGGCTACAGGAACCTCTTTACGCACTAAACCTCTGGGAAGAGGACGCAGGTTACTACGGCTTAGATCGTTGGGGTGAACTTAATGCACACGACGATGAGTTGTTGGCATTGATGTGGAACATCACAGACATTGTCACAGAACTTCCAGACGATCCTGCAATTACAACTCAACTCCTTCGAGAACTCATGAAGGATCTCGATATCTGGAATTACCCGCTCGCCCCAGCCGCCATAGTTGCAATTAAGCCTGTAGAACCAGCTGCCATTAATGAAATTCTAGATAACTTTTGTTCTAGTTTTCATCGGGACGAGGAGGGTTCATTGATTCACGACAGTGACCTTGCGTGGTTTTTCCCGCTGCCCATCACCCAGATTGCTGACGCGACTCCACTCATTGCAATTCTGGCCTTACACCCCGATGCTAGCGTTGACCTCGTTAAGAAAGTGGCCGAAATCTGTTTAATCAATACCTCGAGCCAGAAACTCAAAACTGCATTCTGGGGATACATCATCACATGCCTTTCCAATCGCGGCCCCGACGTTTTTATCGAGTCCCTTCCTTGCCACTACGAACTTTGGGCAACTGGTTTTTTTGGTATTGGTTTACCGCAATCCGCTCCGCAAATTGGCGGCGATCAACTCCGCGTCCTCACGACAACATTTGCTGCCCACCACAAAATTTGGAACCAAGCGGACTATGCGCAGTCTTTCATCCTTTCGGACACCGCGCTGTTGTTAGCCGGCCGACCCGAACTTAGCAGTGAAATATTGCAAGAGCTTGTACTATTGGCGCTCCCAGAAGTATGCCAAGCAATAATCACAAATCCAAGTGCCTCCGATGAGACGAAGGCACTCGCCGCCAAAGGGCGGGGCACCCGATAAAAAGTGCACATCGTCTTCGCGCAGAGAAAAAATCTTTCGGGGAAAAAGCTTCAAAAGAAAAAGGGCGGGTGGGGCCCGCACATGGCACAAGATTGATCGCAGGGCAGGTTAGCTTGTCAAAATCTTCATGAACAATGTTCGCATTGCGTTACTCATACCGCCACCGGATAATCAATTCCCAGTCGCCTTATGGTGCTCCCAAATGGGCAACTTGGTCTACTCTACTCATGTTGGTCTACTCGAGTTCTTTGAATTTCGCTGCCATCGTCGCATTCCCGGTCGTCAGTTTCTTAATCGTCACGTCCTGCGCTTTATCATTCGCGAGGCGGAGATTGTTTTCAGCACTGAGCAATGAAGTCTTTGTCTTCTGAAGAAAATCGATGGACTTGTCGATTTGCTCAATAGCCTCACTCCAGCGTCGTGAGGCAAGCTCATAGTTTTTTCCAAACGCATTCTTGAAAGTATCAAGCTGACCCTCAAAATTGGTAATATCAATATTCTGTTCCTTCACCTGCGCGAGTTCAGTTCGATACTGAAGCGAGTTAAGTGCGGCGTTCCGCAGAAGTGTAATTAACTGAATGAAAAATTGCGGACGAATGACATACATCTTGGGGTAACGATGGGAAACGTCAACAATTCCAATGTTGTAGAGATCGCTGTCTCCCTCCAACAGTGACACTAACACCGCGTATTCACAGTTCTTTTCGTGTCGATCTTTATCCAACTCCTTGAAGAAGTCTTCGTTCTTTTTCTTAGTTGCTGTCCCATCAGCTTCATTTTTCATTTCGAACATCACGGAGATGAAATCAGCACCCTCATCATCAAAGTCACGAAATACATAGTCGCCTTTGCTACCGGCCTTTGAGTCATTGTCCTTTTCAAAGTACGCGCGAGAAAACGCTGCCGCACGAATCTTATTAAATTCAATCTCACAGTGTTGCTCGAGCGTTTCGCCCACCATCTTGGTAGACAATTTTGCCTTCAGGTCCTTGTAATAGGCAATCTCGTCAATCTTGGACTTAAGTTCAAGAGCGTGCGATTCTCTTAACTGCGATTCAAACAATTTCTTTTGGGCTTCTTTAATCTCGAGATCTCGAGTGAGATCGTCTCTCTCTTTTTCGATCTTGCTTACCGCTGCCTTAACAGTTAACTGCTCCCCCATCGCCGACTTCTCGAGTACCGCCGCGAGGCGTGCGATTTCAACGTCTTTCTTAACGGCATCCTCCCTCAACACGGCCGTGATTTTCGCTTCAGCAAGAGCAATGTCTGCTTTCTTTTCACGCTCTGCTAGCTCCAAATGTTGGTAAAGCTCACTAGTGAATGCTTCGTCGCGGACCTGTTTTAAGATATCCGCGTACCCCGTTTCATCAAGGTTGAAAAGCTTCCCGCAATGTGGACACTTGATTTCGTGCATTCTTGAACTCCTTCGACAGGAGTCAACTCGGATTTCGATTGCCCCTCGCCATACTTCACTTACAAGGATAGTGTTTTCGCTGAACAAATTGTTGTTCTTCGACATTGTTCAGGGTACAAGGAACCGAGTACGTCATCCTTAGCCTGCAGAATCCTGATCAAAAGCAAACACAAAGTTCGCACATCAAGAAACCCGCCACCGCGAAAAGCCCACGGCCCATGTTGCCTCTTAGCCCAAGGCTCAAGGTTTCCCCCTTAACTTCGAAGAACCGGGATTTGACTACCATATCTTTCCTGTCACACTAAATAAATGACTCAACGAATCAATGACATTGTTAAAGAGCTCACGAGCGATTTCCCGTTGTCTCTCGCCTTTACAAATCCGGCGAAACGCCACGGGCTAGAACTCAAATACGAAAATCTTCACGCTCGAGCAGTCAGTGCAATCTCGGGACACGCGCTGATGCTGGTGGACGGCGAGGAGGACGAAGCAGAGTCGTTGCTCCGTTCGGTAGAAATTATGTCCTTCGTGGCAGTGATAGCCGAATCGTTCATCAGTCATCTGGCGACCAGAGAAACGATGGGCTGCCGCTCCATCTGGCTAGAGGCTGCCTAGGGTTGGACATAGCGCGGCGGCGGCGTACATGTCACACGTCGTGATGACGTTCACCATTGACATTACCCCGAGATTCCTGGTACCGAAACAGATGCGGATCTCCCGTTGCCCCTATCGTTGATGAAGCCTCAGAGTACAACCAAGAGAAGCACATCAGCGGACAACAATTAAACGAGTATTTACCGAGGGGAAAAAGTTACGACCCTAACGGTCAGAGTCCTCAGAAAAACAGGTTCAGACCTAGTAAGTTAGGAAATAACTAAGGCGTACGTACGTGCGACCGCCAGCCCCCGTGGGTTAATAGTGGCTCCCCACACAAATGCGTAGAGCCCGTTAACAACCAAACAACCCTGAGCTTGGGAATGGTTGAACGCTGTCGGGCTGGTCACCCTCGTAGGTGCTGTATTCGGTGGGCTGCGCAGATGGTGACCATCGGCCTGTACGTATCCCCAGTACTCCGCAGCATTCACGAAGCTCATCGTGCCTTGATACCGCAAGACGGCAACAGGCAACATGACTGCCAGGGTTCCCAGGGGCATCTCACACATTTCGTAAGGGTGGCTCGTCCACACTCGGCGCCCAAGTCTTGCTGCAGTTGCAAGAGCCGTCCCAGCTGAGGGGATTCGGCCGCGGATCCGGGCCAGTCTGTAGTAGCAGTTGAGTCGTCGATCCGAGATCGGGAATTCCCCTACGCAACACTGACACCGGTTGGCGCACCGGCAACCCAGATCAACCAGCACGCACGTAACATTGTCTGCCCCACCGACGTCGAGCGTAAGTTCGACTAGTCTCTCCACGGCTGAGCGCGCACCACGCACTCCCAGCGCTGGTAATGATCTCGGGCTGAGGAACATAGCTCGTGAGGCCGTCTGTGGACAGCAGCCGCCGCCGAGGGTCTGCGTCACGCTCGTGGACGGTATACCCAAGACGGGTCAACCCGCGGGGTACGTCATCGGTACTGAGCTGCACGAGTCGACCATCAATCAGTTCCAGCACGACGCTGTCTCCCACGTTGCCCACTGCTAGGCCAGCCGCATGGACGAGAATCGCAGCGATGGTCGTGCCCATTCCCACGGAACCAGAGTGCGGGCTCATTGCGTCCGCGATGGCGCGGTTCGCACCGTGAACGGACGCCACGAGAGCATCCGCATCGGATGGGGTCGCATTAAGCAGATACTCAACCACCAACGCACTCGCGATCTCGCCGCACGGATGGCCCCCGAGCCCGTCGGCTATCAGGGCTAGGAACGGCAGGGCGGCTTGTTCTGCACATGTGATTTCGCCAGCCCCGCGAGAGGCGAGGAGCGCTGTTGCTCCGTAACTGTCCTCATTCTCCTTGCGTAGCCGGCCTCTGTGACTTCCACCCGATGACCTTGATCATGGTCATCGGGTGGCACGCAACCCTCTGACCGTGCAACTGTGCTTCACGCGGAAAGCCGCACGGAGGCCAGCGCAGCCTTCATCTCCAAGGCGGTCCTGAACCGGGTGTTGCGATCGGGCGCACAAGCTCGTAAGAGGAACTCAGCGAGCACGCCGTCCAAGTCTTTCCGGAAGTGTCGTGGGTCGCGCGGCTCCATGTCTGGAGCCGGCCGAGCGTGTGGGTACGGATGCTCGCCGTCGCAAAGCAGCTCGTACAGGGTCACCCCGACGGCGAACAGGTCAGTCGATACGTCCCAGCTCGTGAGATCCGCGTCAGGGGGCTGATAGGGCGGCGTTCCCGAAACCGTGCGCACAGGATCGCCAATGCGTGACGCGATGTTGAAGTCGAGCAACTTGGCACCCGCCCGTGTGAGCATGATGTTCTGCGGCTTGATGTCGCGGTGAACAAGCGTGTTTTCCCTCAGCGAGTTCAGTTCGTCGTACTCCTCGGGGGTGATCTCCCCCTCGCGCGCCTTCTGGTCGAGCGCTTCGAGCCGCTCTGCGTCGGGGTGGATCGCGGTAAGGGCATTCAGCACGTCGACGGCGACGGCGACCGCCTCGCGGTCACGCAACTGCTTCTTGCCGGTGGCGTAGTCAGCGAGCAGCTCGCCCTCGATGTACTCCATGATCAAGTACCACTCACCCTCGTCGGTCTGATCAGCCCAGATGACCTTGACGACATTCGGGTGGTGAACCTTGCGCAACGCGATAATCTCGCGCCTCACGGCGTCGTAGCCTGCGGCGTTGTCAAACAGCTTCAGCGCACGGACTTCGCTCTCAACGACATCACGCACTCCGTACACCTTTGAGAACCCGCCGCTACCGAGCAACTGCTCGACCTCGAAGCGTCCACCGATTACATCACCGACCGCATAGTCGCGGGAGGGTGTCTTGGAGGAGACATCCTTCGGCTCGGGAGCCGGGAGGGCGCCATCGTCGCTCCGGGCACCAGCTGACCGGTCATGAACCGAGCTCTCGATATCCTGCCGGTGTTTGAGCGACTCATCGCAATAGACGACGACCTCAGGCCCACCGCCGATGCTGAAGGTGAGGCCGGTCTTGCCGAACTCGTCGGCGCCGATGAATGCTTGCGCCTCCTTCACCCGTCGGCGCGACTCAAGGGCAATAGCGGCCGCCCAGGCGAGGAACTCGGCGGGGACGTCCATGTCGGGATCGGGGTAGAGGAGCCGCAGGAGCCCGTCGATGGTGTTGTTTGCGGCCTTGCGGTCGCGGCCGCTGAGCTCGGTTCCCCATTCCAGCCTGCCTTGGATCACATCGAGACGGGAAGCCCGACGTAGCCGGCTCCACACTTCGGCAAGAAAGTCGCTAACGAAACCAAAGTGGTCGGTGAAGTGGCTGGGGTCGAGCTTGGGAACATCCCAGCCGGGGATGAAGGCGTGAAGCCGGTCCATGAAAGCCGTGTCATCGCGCATCTCCTTCGGCAGAGGCGCGAGAAGGTGTCCGATGCGCATCTGGTGCCATACGTCAACGTCGAAGTTGCCGACCATAATGATGCCTCCGTCGGCTCGAATTGACTCCTTCCCACGACTGAACTCTCCAGACTCCATGTACCCCTTGAGGATATTGACCCCTTCCTTCTGATCAAAGGACACGCCAGAAACCTCGTCGAAGCAGATGACGTCATATTGCGCAACGAGTCCACGACGCCCCGTGTTCATATTCACGAACATGTTGGCGATCGTCGCCTTGCCGCCCGAAACCAGGTGAGCGTACGGCGACACCTGCTGGAACAGGTGAGACTTGCCAGTGCCACGAGGACCCAGTTCCACGGCGTTGTAGTTGTTGACTACGAACGGGACCATCCGCAGCAGCAAAATATCTTGCTGACGGGGAGTGAAACGTTCGGGTGCGAAGCCCACGCTCCTGAGGAGCAGGTCACGCCACTGTTCGAGGGAGAAGTGCTTGCGACCGGCGACGAACGTTTCTAGGGCGTCGTGGGTCGACATCTGGATCGGCCGGATGGCCTCGACCCGGAATGGTTGGCCGCCCTGCTGTTGGGCCAGTGCGGCGATGTACTCGAGGGTCACCTCGGCGTAGAACCCGCCAGTCAGCATCCGTTGGTGCTCATCGACCAACTCCGCGGAGATGTGGATGTCGTTGAGTTGGAGGCTCGGCAGCTCCGCCTTGTAGGAGTCGCTCTGCGAGTCGAGCCGGGCGCGAAGCAGGTCGATGATCTTGACGCGCCCCTTGTCGCGGGCCCGGTGCTTGAAGAGTTCTTCCTCACCGGCTCGCACGGTCCGCTCCTGCATGGACTTCTGCACCATGACGAGTCCGGCGGCAATCTCGTCGGGGTCGGTAGTCGCGCAGTATCGGCCTAGCAGGAACTCGCCGACATAGGTAGGGACGGGGTATTGGCCGCGGAACTTCTGAGCAAGGTCCTTCTGGACGAGATACCCGTCAAACGCCTGGGAGGCAAGTCGGTCGAGGTCGTCGAGCTGCGTCATCGGTTCCGTCCCACCGTCGTCTCGCGTTGCAACAAGACGCTCCCGTCGGCAGCGACCACCACGAGCTGGGCACGTTCGCCTGTGAGCTCCTCATCTTCGACTAGGAGGATGACCTTGCCGGTCCCGCCGGTCATCCGAGCAAGATCAGCAATGCTTGACCCCGCGTGACCGGCCTCCCGACGGAGATCGACCTTGGCACCGTCAGGCAGGGCGGCGAACTCGACGACGAGGGTGAGTCCTCGCCACTTGATACTCGTAATTTCCGCCCGCGACGCCGATGCGGTCAGCGGTGCTGTCACGGTGAGTCGCGGTACGACGCACTCCTGAGGACTGATCCCACCGTGCTCATAGGTCCGGTTGGCCTCAAAGCAGGAGATGCCCATAGCGACTGCGATCCGGACATCCTTGTCCCAATGCCACGGCACCGTGGGGATGTCGACCAGCGCGCCGTCCTTGACGCGCGCGCACCTGCCCTTTTTCGAAACGGTCGCTGCAACGGGCAAGCCCTCGTTCTTCGGCAGGCTGGACGGCAACAGCAACCATCCGTGATCTGTCACGACGGTAACCTTCGACCAGCCAGCGTCCAACAGGTCCCTAATTCGTCGTGCGATCCTCGACACTTCGTGGTCGATCTCCAGCGCAAGACGAGCACCCAGGTCGTGGCCTTTGTGATCTAGTTCGCCAGTCTCGGTCCAGGCGCGGCCCGACGGATCGCCGAAGTCCTGCGGCCCCAGCACCTGCACCCCCGCGCTGTCCAGTAGGGACCGCAAGACCTGCACTCCGGCCGTCGCACCGCTCGACGCTCGACAGGCGTCGAGCGCGTCGCCAGGCCCTAGGAGCAACTGGTCGATCGGAACTAGCACTGGCTTGGCCGTTTGAGTGACAGTCGGCAACGCGGCAAGCCCCACCGTCGTGGATACGCCAGCGCCCGCTCCTTCTAGCCGTTCCGCCAGCAGGTGGGCGACGTCCAGCCGCAGTCCATCCACGAATACCAGGACTTGGCGATCAGACAACTGCGTCGCGCTACTTGCTTGATACGTCCCAGAATTCGCGGCGGGACCAACTGCGTTCTGCATCGCTTTCGCGCCTTCTTGTAGCCAAGGCTGGTAGACAACTTCCAGTGCTGCTGAAACAGCTTGAACATCGCGGTCATGCTCGACCTCGGCAAGCGCTCGCAGCGCTGCAAGATCAGTCTTCCAACCTGCGACCTCATACACGCTACTGAGCTCTTCGACTGTGGCACCGATCGGCCAAGGGAGGCAACGTTGGGCTAGCTCGGCCAAGTGCTCCAACGCGAGTGCGAGCGGCGAATGGCCTAGTTGTGCCCACACCGAACCCCGCCTTGGACGGTGCGTCTCCTCAAGTCGCTCAATTTCAGCACATGCTCGTGCCGGGGTCAGCGCCGCAAGATCGCGCAGACGTGCGCGGAGCTGGTCTTCTTCGCCTTCGTTGTCCTGGGGCCATGCCAAACTAGCGGCCGCGAACAACTCCTGCGGTCGCGCGTCATAGAGTTTCGCGGGCACCCCCGGATAGTCGGTGGGCGATTCGCGGAACCGTTGCCAGACCTGACGCCAAGGCCCCTCGGCCGACCCGAGACGCAGCGCCGCCTCGATCACACCGGCAGCAGCCAGATCGAAGCCATAGTCCGACTTGCACTGCTGCACGAACGCCGTCCACCCGGCCGGCCCAAGGTCTTGCTCCACGGTCTTGGGATCGTCGATCCAGCGCAGCATCAGCCGGACCGGGTCAGGATTTAGGAGGCCATTGAGGAAGCCTGCATCGATGTGCCGCCCCTGCAACCGGGTCATCTGCTCGCCCAATATGTGGTTGAGGCCACCGATCAGCGCGGTCGCTGTTGCCTCATCCCCCGCCACATTCAGTCCCAGCCCCCGCTCCTTGTTCGAGAACAGCGCCCGGATCGTCCAATCTTTGCCATTCGGCTGCGCGAACCACTGGCTTCGATGCTGTACCGCCGCCAGCGCAGCGAGAATCGGGTCGTCGGGCGCTGCGGCACGAAAATCGTCACGTGACACGCCCGGCAGGTAGACGATGGGCAGCCCGCTCGGGCCATCCACGTTCAGGGTCCCCGCTACGACGCACCGCACCCAGTAGGCCGGACCCCGCTTGTCGTTCGGCTTGTATGGCCCGAGCGTCAGCACTCGGCGGTGGGCTCGGAGTTGCTTGATCGACGATTCCCACTGGCGACCCCCGTCTGGCCACAGCACCGCGAGTGGAGGCTCGAGTACGTTGCCATCGTTGGTCGCCGCGCCATCGAGCGCAAGCGCGAGTCGATCGACAACCGTGTCGCTCATATTGACCCGCCTCGTGCACTGACCTTCTGGGCGTTCGTGAAGTGTAGGTTGTTCAACCGTTCAGATCCGTCCGCGTTCTTTCCGCGATCCTTCTCCCATTTCACGTTGAACTTTGACCGAAGAACCCCGGCCTCGACGAACGGACGAATGTTGACACGCACTCCATCGTTCAGATCCGGGTCCCATCCGATCGGCTGCTGAGCAAGCGACTTCCAACGCACGTAGATGTCGTAGGGAGGGGCGCCTTGGAGGATCAGCGCGAGCTTCTGTTGCAACGCACGAGCCGCGGCCAAGCGCTCCTCGGCGCCAGCGACGTCGTCTCGCGCTCCGGCCACCTGGCGCTCGATCCAGTCCCCGAGGTACGAATAGGTCAGCTTCTCCAACGTCGATCGATCCAACCGGTGGTAGTTCATCAAGGCCGAGAACCCATCCTTGCGGCCATCCCAAATCTGCCAGATGAAGGGACGGCTCTTGAACATTTGGCAATGCGACTTGAAGAATTCCTCTCGCAGCCAGGAGTCAAGATCCTTCTTGGTTGAGCCCGATTCCTTGAGTAGCTCCGGAGCGCGCGACGCTGACCAATTACCCCCGAATGAGCGCGCGAGAAGCTCCTGCAGTCTCTCGGCGGCGGGGCGCTCGCCGCGGACGGAGGGAAGGCACACAATTCCATCATCGTCGGCGAAGCCTTCGAGGTCGTCTGGCTGTGACTGCTCGGGCCATCGATAGCCGAGCAGGCGACTCATTCCGGCCTGCAGCGGTTCCGTAGCAACTTCGGGGCGCCCCTCGAACAGCCATTGTGTTGGGTCCGTCGACGAAGGCGGCGGTAGGGCTTCAGCTTCATTTGCCATGCGGCGCCAACGCTCAACGTCAAACGGCACCTTCAAGAGCGTCTTTGGCGTCAGCTTCATCGACTGATCGATCTTCCGAACCTCCACGGCAAAGTCGCCTGACGCCGCGAACAGCCACAACGCTGCAAGATCATCGGGGTTATTCGGCACGATCGCACAACAATTCATGTCGTATCGATCCCCCAAGTAAAGCGTGGGAAGCAGATTCCCCATCAGGCTGACTGCCACCCCACGATGCCCCCACGACGGCTTTCCACTTCGCCAGTTCTGTGCGGCATGGTTTAGGTGCTGGACGCTTTCGGCGAAGGCAGCGAGGTCACCCCGTTCGCTCTCCCACCGAATGATCTTTGATCTGCCACCGTAGGGGATCGTCTGGTCAACCGAACTCTGAAGTTTTTCCCAAACAGCGCCCAGCTCGGGCACCTCCCAGAACTGCCGATCGAACCTCGGGGAGTCTCCGGTACGCACTCCTTCCAGTGCCAGAGCGACGGAACTCAACGGATTCAGGCTCGTACTCTCGTAACTAAGGAGAATTCGAGCATCTGGATTCGAGAGCTGGCGGGCCTGTTTAAGCGTCATAAGCGGTCCCGAACGGCAGTGTTCTGCCTTGCCCTCGAGCGATGCCTCGACTTCTGCATCGAGCCCGAAAAAACTCTGGTCGGCGAGCGGGCGGTCCCCACCGGCAATCACCAACGCCGGACTCGCCCGGAGCGTGGTGGTGAATGCGCCGACGCCAAGACGCGCTATGCACGCGAACGAACGCCGCTCAAGCGCGCGACGCCGCATCGATTCATAACGCACCAAGAAGAGCCATTCCGACGGACCAACGGCTGCGATCGAACGCGACGCGTGATCGCCTATCCACCACCGATCGAAGAAGGCGGCAGCCAGGTCGTGTCTCGCGGAGTAATGACGCTCCTCGACGTAACGCTTCAGTGCCTCGATCTGCCGGTTGAAGCTGAGAAACGGCACATTTGTGCAGATCAAGGTGTAGTCGCGGGATAAGAGATCCGCGGCTCGCGTAGTACCCTTGGCGACCGCACCGAGCACGGCCGCCGATGGGTCCCCACTCTCCCGAGCGAGAACACTGCCGAGCAGTGGGGCTAGTTCATTCCAGTCGGAATCATCGAAGGACATTTGCCGGCCGGTCGGATCGCGCATCTCGGCCGTCGCCCTAGGGTCGATCAGGCTGCCGAGGCTGTCGGCGTCCCGGAAGAAGACGTGGAGACGAGCGAGTGCACTCTCAAGTCGTTCGTCTCCGCACGCAAGCGCCGTCCACTCTCCCGCCGACGCCTTAACCGGAATGCCCGAGCAAGCGATGTGAGGTATCGGAAGTTCACGCCACGAGCCGCCGGCCTTCCACGCGCTAAGGGCGATGCTGAACATTGCTATCTGAATGCATCGAGGGTCGAGTTCGAGACCGAACAGGTTGTCTTGTAGGACGGCGTCCTGAGCGACGATCGGGTCCAGTCCATATTCTTCGGCGCGCATCTGCCAGAGCATTTCGAAGGCCTCAACGAGGAAGTGGCCGGACCCACACGCCGGGTCCATCACGGTCACCTCTGCGATGGTTGTTGGCCAACCATCGAACGTTCCTGATGCCGGCCTGCCGTCATTGGCAAATCGCAGATACTCCCACTCCTTGACCAGCGGACTTTCAGGGTGCCTGCCCACCCACCACGCGCCGAGTGAGTTCTGCAACAGAAAGCGGACCATATAGCGCTCAGTGAACAACTGGGTCACGGGTCCTAGATCTGCTCCCCCGATCTTCCATCCGGAGGCGTTGACCCGATCCTTCTGCTCCTTTTGCCAGTATTGATACACCCAGCCGAGCGCGTCGTTAGCGTTGAAGATCTCGTGCGGTATATCAGCGACGATCCCTTCAAGCGCCAACCGTCCTTCGGGGGCAAGTCGTAACTTTACGGACGGATCGTCGGGCTGGAAGATTCCCGGGAGAATCTCGGCGGCGAAGCGGCCAGCAACAGTCCACCCATCAGGTTCGCCCATTGAATTGGCAAGTTCCTCGCAGTCTTCCAGCGTGACTGGCGTCCGGTAGTCCGGGTGAATGAGGAGGTTGTTCTCTGCTAAGAAGCGGGCGAACAGGAGTCGATGCCACTGTTCGTAGGCGCACTCGGCAATGATTAGATCAAGGTTGTCACCTTTGTCGCCCAGTTGACGAGACTTTGCCCGCAACCCACGTCGCAACTGTCGAGACTCGTCGGTGAGGTGCGCCGGCGGACGCTCGGCGGTGACCGATAGTGAACTAAGAGCAACCCGGACAGCCTGCTCGGATGCTCGCCGACCCTTGACGCATGCATCGTCGAGAAGCTTCCGCTGAAGGGGTGTGAGTACTGGCAACTGAATTCACCTTCAGATGATGACGGTCTCGCCGTCGGTGACGTGTTGCAGGAGTCGCTCCCGCAGGGCGGTGACATACGCCTCGACCTCGGCCGGCGTTCGAAGGGTGGCCGGCGGCGGCGCCACGGCGACTGCCCTCGGCTCAAGTTGCTTCGCTGCCGCCTCTCGCGCGGCAGCGACCTTGGCCGCGATGGCCTGGCGCCGCTCCTTCCACGCGATCAGCGGAGTCTCATCGAGAGCTTTCAGTAGGTCTTCATCCGAACTGACCGCAGGGCGAGAGGCAGCCGACAGCCCGGCGCTGACGATAAGAGCCTTGCGTTCATCTTGGTCAAGTTGCTGCCACTCAGCGGACACCTGCAAGCCCTGAAGGGCATTCTCTTGATCCTTGATGACTCCCGCCGCGGAATCGAGCACAGCGGAACGCAATGCGTCACAGACTTCCTTGGCAAGAGGCGCGACGGGATCGGGCGATTCCATTAAGAGCCGACCCTGTTGAACGGCTTCGCGCTGCACGCGCACCTGCGCGACGTCTAAATGCGCTGCGTGCAGAAGCAGTCGGTCGAGCATCCGCCATGTCGATTCGCGCGCAGCTCGTTGCTCACCTGCCGATGACCACGACTTGATGTCTTGGCGGAACTGCTCCGCGTGTTCAGCGACTGCCCGCACCTGCTGGTTTCCTGCGAGCGCGGCGATTCCAGCGAGATGTGTCGTGTCGGGTACTTCCGGAAGCGGCGGCGGGCCTCCGGCGTGAGCAGCAAGAGCAAGGAGGTGCTGCAGGAGACCGCTGATTGCGGCTCCTTCCTTGCCCGAGGTGTAGGGCACTCCGGCCTCGGTGAGGACGCCGCGAACCGCAAGCTGTTCCTGTTTCGTCGGAGGCTCGTCTTCCTTGAAGAAGGTGGACTTGCCGATCTGCGTGGCCGGCAGCTCCTTGGGGCCGTCGACCGGGTGGTTGTCGCGCTCGGCCCTGGTATTTCCACTGGCCAAGAGTGCCAAGATGGCGCCGTCGATGGCGTCCTTGGGCCAGCCAAAGGGTGAGCTACTAAGGTCGCGCTGAAGGTCACTCCCCTTGGTCCCCGAACCCGAAGTGCGGGAAAGCACTTCCTTGCACACCGGGTTCGCCGGCACTTCGCCTGCCCACCCAACAATTGTCAGTGCGTCGGGAGCGCCATCCCGGGTTTGGGTAATGACCTTGCTCCACGCAGGGTCATCCGCGGCAGCGAACTTCGGGAACAGACGAGCAAGCGCATTGTTGCCGGCAGTCTCGACGCCGTCTCGCAAAGAGGTTGATGTGAGCTCGTTGCCCCCGCCCTGGAACACGCGAGCCTTGGCGACAATCGCGGAGAAGAGCGCCCCGAGCCGCTGGTCGCCTTCCAGGACCCTCGACTGCATTCCCTGCTTGGCCTGACGGCCCTCGTCCGTCTGGGGTTCGGGTCGTTGGCTCATGGTGTCCCCAGCAGCCGCGTAGCCAGCAAGCGTGTCCGCGATCGCAACAGGATCGATCTTCGGAAGTAGCACGAATACCGTTGGGTTTTCAACGCCCGCGGCTGCGGCCGCGTCGCGGATCTTCGATTCGGCCACGTCCCACTCATCGCGGATCCAGACCGGGACGGTCCCCCCGTCTGCTACTGGCTCGCCTTCTCCCCAATGTCGGTCAAGCTTGCGTGGCGTCTTGCTCTTCCCATGAACGAGCTTGAGTCCAGCCAGCGCAGCGTCAACAGAGCGCTGCAGCCAGTCGTTGCGGAGCTGGGACATACGCGCTGCGTCTGCACGGATTGACACCCGGCGCCGATTGAATTCCTGGGTCCATTCGGCGCCCTCCTCGGTCTGGAGCCGGAACTCGTCGCCCAGCTTCAGTACCCGGCCCTGCTCGACAAGCTCCTCCATGATCCTGGGGACGTCCTTGCGGAGGCGCGGCCCGTCAGTCGCGAGGTCTTCGACGAGCAGATCACTGAGAACGGCGGCAGTCGCTCGTATGCCACTGTCACCCACCCCATCCTGGGGAAGCTGCGAGATCAGGAACACAAGCGCAGCTGCCCGAGACTTCAGCTCCCCGTCAACAGACCCGTCCTCTAGACCGCGAATGAGTTCGTCGATCTCCTTGAGCAATACGCCGCTCTGCAGCATGCTTGCCGATTCGGAACGGAAGATGAAGTCTCCGCCGATGACAGTCCCGAGCGGTTTGTTGGCAACCCCACGTGCGGCCTCATGCACGATCTTGAGTTGGGTGCGTAGCACGCCGGACTTCCCGGCCTTATCGATGGCACGCAGGGCGCGCTCCCAAAAGCGTCGGCGCGTCGGCAAGAGCGGATAGTCAGCGACGATCGTCGACTTGTCCGCACCCTTGGCCTCCAGTCTTGTGCCCCCAAGATGACGGTCGATCTCCCCACTCACCTTGGCGAGCGCTGCCTCGATGTCAGCGATGGCGCCAGGCTTCTTGCGCAGGACCACCTCGCGGACGACCGTCTCAACGTCGGCGTCAGACAGAGCAACAGTGACCGAGAAACGGTCAATGAGCTTCTGCAGAGTTGGGTTTGCCGTGAGTGCGGCCTGGCCGGTAGCCACGACCACTACCTGACTGTTGAAGTCCGACGAGCACCTCTCGACGAGCAACTGCACCTGTTCGGCCGTCTTGTTGTCATCGTTGATGTACTGCTGCATCTCGTCGAGGACGATCAGTGTAAGCGGCAACTTCCCGTCCGCCGTCGACTGAAGCTGAAGCACTGCCCTGAGCAAGTCGATTGTCGTCGGAAGATCGATGTCGTCGACAATCGGGAACTGTTGCTGCAGTGCTGCGCTGACAGACGCCGGGGAGTCGCCGAAGGTGGCACCGCTATCGATCAGCGCCTGGGCCAAAGTCGGAGAGACGAAGAGGTTGCGAAGCTCGTGCGACAGGGTCTTGCCCTGGGATTCGATCCTCTCCTGGACCGCGTCATACATACCCTCCCTATGCATCCAGATTGCGAGCTGCGCCGGCGCCAACTGCTGCGGAAGGCCCGCCGCGTCGAAAACGACGCCGAGGAACGCCAACCGCACGGAGCCCGAGGCACCAGCACCAAGCGTGCCAGCTGCTGACCAGAGGCCGCCAGCGCGCTTACCGGCGGCGGAGAGCTCCTTGAGATGCGCTTGGATCTCTGAGGGCAGTTGCGTAAGCGAACGTGCAGATGTGCCGGAGGGCAGTTCGTAGTCACGCCAGAGGTATTCGAGGACCCGCATCAGATGTGACTTGCCGCTGCCGAAGAAGCCGCTAACCCACACCGCTGGTTGCTCGGCTTGACCGAGGTGACTCAGGAACTGATCGAGGATTCGCTCGAGGCCGCGCTCGTACTCTCCTTTGCAAACGAAGCTGCGTAACTCCCACTCCAGTGTCGCCCAGTCCTTGGCGTCCTCTGGGTTCTTGACCTTGGCCACGCCGAGGTTGGGGATGTCGCGCTCGGTCGGGTCGATCGCGAACACGTCACGGTTGGTCAACGTCACAGGATCGTCCCTTCTTCGGCGGTAATGGGCACCGCGTGGTAGTTCCAGCCATCGCGTCCGTTCATCAGCCTGTAGTTGTTTTGCTCCACTTCACCTGGAAAGAACACCAACAGTCGTCCAGCGATCAAGTCCTCGATCCGGTCGACCAACGCGGACACCTTGACCCGGTCACCCAACCCGAAAAAGCTGCCCGCACCGACCAAACCGACGATGGTGTTCGTGGTGCTCACGCTAGCGAGTTGCCCCCGCACGTGCTCTACGAGGGCCTCGAAGAAGCCACTGAGTTCGGGCTGGATCAGCCTCGGATTGTCGAAGTACGCATCGCGGTATTCGTGCGCCGCCATCCACTCCTCGAAACTGTTGGTGATGTCGACCTTCGCCCACTCATGGCCCGCCGCGTTGGAAGCCGTCTCGAACTCCTGGAGATGCAAGCGCAGGCGACGCTCATCCTCGGGTGCATAGACGGCCATCCATACGCGCTGGGCGGGAGCAAGAAACGTCGGCCAGGGCAGTTGGGCGAAACGCTGGTAGTTGGCGATCAGATCATCAACTCGGCTCATATGAGCCGCCCCTCACTTGGACGGAGAAGGTCCGTGAACCTCACTTCGGCGACGCCGCCGCTGTGGCGAAAGTCGATGAGCGACCGCTGAGACGCCACGAACGCGAGATCCATCAGGTGCGCCCGAGGCCTGTCAAGGGCGCGCGCCCACAGCGTGTTGAATAGTGCCGCCCCGGCCACTCCATCCAAGTGACCGAGGAACAGGGCGAAAGCAGTCGCCGAAGGCGTGCACACGGCCCGCCTGCGGACCTTGGTCGTGCGAGTGACCGCGTCAAGATGACCCGTCTGCTCCCATGAGGAAGAGGTGTTCCTACCGATCTTCGCCAGAGTGGCGTCGTTGTAGCTCGCGGGAAACGACTTCGCCACCGCCTCGGCAAAATCGACCCCTGCAACCTCGTAGCCCGGCTCGCTGTCAAAGACCGGCTGAGCGCTTGCCCTGAACACCGGGTCACGAGCCAGCGCGCACAACCCAGCCAACAGAGGCTGCCCTGATGGGTCATCGTTCCAGAGGTCGCCAAGCGCCCGAAACAGGAGCGAATCCTCCCGTAAGACGTAGAGCTCCCGGAGGTAACGCAAGGTACGGCGCCGCGATCCGACGGTGTCCTTTCCAAGGACGTTTTCCTCCAGCACCCGCTGTTCGTACTCGCTGGCGGTCTTGCCGGTTCCAACGTCGGCAAGGAGACGCTGAAGGGCCGGCACCTGAATGGTGTGGCTCGTCGTCGCCCCGCCGCTCCGATCCCCCCGAGCGATCTCGGTCGCTATCACGGCTTTGTCCTGAGGCGGTCCTACTGCTCGATATCCGTGCGACCGCGAAGGCGAAGCCGGCTCGGTTGCTACGTCAACAACGGGCGTTGGGAAATCCGGATACCGATGCAGGTACGTCGTAACGCTGCTGGGATGCGACAGGCGCTGGATCCCACCAAGCTCTGCTGCCCCAATCAAATCACTCGATTCGACGCTCGCTCCCATGGTGCCCAGTCTAGTCTCGTAGACAGGGCAAGCGGAGCATTCCATCGAAAGAAGCGCACCCCCCTGCCAAGCGCTACTGCGCGTGCGTTGCTGCCGTCAACAACCGCCGAATGAGACAATCAAAATCGGGCCAGTCCCGATTCCTTGGACTACTCGAGGAATAGATCAGAACGCATTCCAGAAAAACGACACACAATGTCATCTGAGATCCCCATCGCCCGCTCCGCTACATCCAGCACCAGTGTGAAACCTGACAAGGAAACCGTAAATTACCGCAGGGTCACACTGCTCAAAGCACCTACCGAATAGGAGGTTTCGGCACCTTCGCGATCACTGGTGTAGGTGTACTGCGCTCGTTTGCGTTCCCTATTGAACTCGCACTCCCCCACGCGGCCACGCGTGGTCGATCAATACGTAGCGCTTTCGTGATCCGCTGCGCCAGCGATGGTGTGGTGTCTGTGCGTTGCTCAAGGATTCGTCGGGTGACGAGCTTGGTGAGGGCTTCGGAACGGGCCCGGTCACTCGATGAAATGACACCGCGCAGGGTGTCGCGGAGTTCATCGTCACTGTCAGCCACGACGTGGAGCACGTTCGCGTTCTTACCTCGGGTGAGCGCGACGTAGGCCTGCTCCCTGGTCCACGTGACGTCGAGCAGTGCGTGTCCGGCTTCGGCTGTGGCGCCTTGCGCCGCATGGACCGTGACGACATCGGCGCGGTGCACATGCTCCTTCACGTACTCGGTATCCAAGGTTTTACTGACGCTGGTTGGTTTATCTGCACGGTGCACCCGCATCCCACCAGCGGGATTGATTTCGTCAATGATCCATCGTTGCCGGTTAATCACCCCGATTTGGTTGTCGTTACGCCTGGTTTGCACGACGTCCCCAACACCCATGGGTTCGTTGAGTCGCCCGAAAGAACCCTCTGCGGGTTCCACTAGTCCTGCGTATTCCTTCTCGTGTCGGGTGAGCGTGTTGATGGTTTTCGCACTTGCATTGTCCGCTGCCATCACGATCACGTTGCGTGACGTAGCAGCTATTTCCGCCAGGGCGACGTGCGCATCCGACTCAGTGGCGTGCACTTGAATCACTCCCGATGCCATCACGGCATCGACGACTGCATCAATGTCATCGCTACCGCGCCACGCCTGGGCCAAGAGCGCATGATTGGGATCGGTGAATCGCTTTGCTTCGGTTAATCGAACCGGGTCGGTATCCATGCCCGCGAGAGTGAACCCACCGGCGACACCGATTGCTGCTAGCTGTCGGTCATCCCCGACAAGGATCATCCGCGCGCCATGACGGGTGGCGTGCCGGGCGAGGGCGCTCATGGTGTGCAGGTCCATCATCGCGGCCTCATCAACAACAAGCGCCGCATCAATTAACGCCTCATCACGCGTGTCGCTGTCAGGTTCGCGCCACAATCCCGACTCGGGATCCCACGCCCATCCACCCTCGAGTAACAGTGAATGCGCGGTGGACGCTTTCGTCCACCCCTGCCCGAGTTGGTGCACGGCGGCGGCACTGGGCGCTACCGCGATTGTGCGCAGACCAGCAAGATTTCGCGCGTCAAGGGCGCGACGTAGGGCGTGAGTTTTCCCCGTCCCCGCAGCTCCTTCAATCACCACCGGCAGACCGGCAGCGACGGCTTCGGCTGCGCTGCGCTGACCCGGCGTGAGACCAGAAACATCCAAGACTCGCAAGGCACCCGATTGTGCTGTCGCACCGGCGCGAACACCGGCAAGATGCTCCCGCACACTCATCGCACTGGCAAGAACCTCCTTGGTCACCCACGCGTTCTCACCGCCCGGGATTTCGACCTGGACGCACTGTTTCTTGACGGCCGCCAAGACGCGAGTGGTGGTTGCGGTGAGGTCATCACATGCGCCCCCTGCGGTGTTGATTCCCTCCACCGCAATGACGCGCAACTGCTTGTCGGTGAGCACTTCGCGGGCCACTGCGAGAGTGAACGCTTCCCGCATTGCGGCGCTGATATCGAGTTCAGGTGCACGCGATCGGCTAGGTTTCCCAGTGACCTGATCCACAAGTGCACCCGCACCGGCGGCACGCAACGTACCGATGATGTCTTGGGTGCTCAGGAGTTCCCGTTCGCCTTTCTTGGGGCGGGTCAGGTTCCAGGCTTTCTGATCCAGGAACACGGATTCCTTCGCACTCGGGACACGGCTATTTGTGGCAATGAACTCGCGGCGCAGCTCATCAAATTTGGATTCAATTGCGACGTTGCGCTTGGAGAAAAGACGCTCCACATCTTCAGAGACTTCCTCCACTCCCCCATCAATGCCCACGCGCAGACCATGTTTCGCGCACGCGCCCACCCACTGGGGATCTGTCGCGATCGAGGCACTGACGGTGGCTTGCCACTGGCGTATCGCCCCCACCATCTGCCGACCCGCGAGGGCGCGCCACTTCCCATCAACAAAAACTTTGCTCCCCACCTGCACGTGCAAGTGATGGTGTGGATCACCTTCACGCGAACCATCATGGGCAAACACGGCGACCTCCAGGGAATCCACAGGCGCATATGACTGCGTGGAATCACCCTGTTTGACGACGCGGACCCGAGCGGCCTGACGAACGACTTCGATCCCCGCGACAGCGGCGCGCTCCTGCGCGCGCATTAACGCGCGACCCAATTCAGGATTCAGCGCGGCAACAATTGACGCGCTTTTGGGGACATTCACCCCGTATTCGTAGGCCCGAACACCGGTACGTAACTCGCCTTGCGTGACGAGTCCACCACGCGATTCGCCGGTGGTGGGATCCACCCCATCCAACCAACGGGCATAGGACAGTGGGGTCAAGACGTTTTCTTGTAAGAGTCCCGCCGTGCTCGCATTCCACAATGAACCCGACCCGTAATACCCATGATCAGTACAACCCTTCCCCTCGGCATCAAGGAAGTAGGTGACGTAATCAATGACCGAGCCGCGCATAAATTTAAGGCCACCACGCGCCACGATGATCACCTCCTTGATGCACTTTGGGTCCACTATTTTGGCCGCTAGGACAAAATAGTATATGTGCTGTTACTCATTGTCTATGGTTCTGGTGATTTTGGAAATTGCGCAATGGGTGGCGTGGAGGGATATGTGGGGGAATTAATCATTTAATGAGAATGAATGTTTGTCGGGGAAGAAAAAGGGTTACGGGTGGTCAGGGTAAAAAAGAGGTGAAGCTCACGAACCACATTGGGGCGGCTGGAGTCGACTCGAGGAGCGAGGCTGGGGGGTCAGGCACGAATCCAGGGCTGGGAGGCGGCCCGCGTTCGATCGCGGGTTCGATTGCGGGTTGGTTTGCGGGTTGGTTCATCGTTGCCGGCGTGCATCAGCGCACGTACGCAAATTTCGCGTAGTCCCGCGTAGTCCCGCGTAGTCCCGCGTAGTCCCGCGTAGTCCCGCGTAGTCGTATGCATTCTGGCACTTATGCGGTACACTTTGCAATACGGGGCGCAGATCGCGACCGCGGTGAAACACAAGATGCACCCGCAAAGAAAGTAGCAACCCGTGGCCAAGCAACGCTGGCATGAACACCCCAAACTCACACCACTGATCCTGGCCATCCCTGCGATCGGCGTACTTGCCGGTCTCTGGCTTGCACTGAGTGTCACCACCGGGCCACAAGAAGTCACCAACGCCTTCGGTGGCAGTAACGATCTACTGCCAGCAATGATCACGCGCCTCGTTGTTCCTCTCGCGATCAGCGTTAGCATCGTTGTGGCGATTGTGATCGCGCACCGGCGCGGCACCCGCAGTCAACGCTCCCTACGCAAACGCTTCCTACACGCGGAAGGCTGGACTCGGCGGCGGCGCGATAACCCCAACTCCCCCAAAGGCATCCGCACCCGACTGCACTTCCTGCTGCCTAACACACCTGGCGCGTGCATTGACGACGCATCCGTCCTACTGGGAACCGATGCTTCCGGTAAACCACTACTACTGACCTGTGATGAATCCATGCTGATCATCGGGCCACCAGGATCAGGGAAAGACCGACGGGTCGCCGCCCCCCTGGCGGCGGCGTGGCCAGGGCCAGCGCTGATCACCT
>Ga0209390_10004154_pt1 | contig 22148 bp, 38 predicted proteins | sample BON01_FD_187212 | JGI IMG/M metagenome (GOLD analysis project Ga0209390, IMG submission 187212) | Freshwater microbial communities from Lake Bonney liftoff mats and glacier meltwater in Antarctica - BON-01 (SPAdes) (version 2) | ecosystem: Environmental > Aquatic > Freshwater > Ice > Glacier... | reverse complement strand
AATGTTAAAACATACTCATATCGGTTAGTTATATACAAGGCTATGTTAGTGCTTTATAATCAGCAAAAAAACGCTCTATATTTTTAGCCTCGCCATATCTTGCTCCTTCAATCCACATATCTACTTTTTGGTAAAAGTCGTGTCCTGTAAAACCGTTTGGCGGAAATGTACATAAGCTTCTAAAACCCTCGTGCCATTTTATAAATCCACTTCCAGTAACACATCTAAAACCAAACTCTTGTAATATTTCTTGTATTTTAATATGGTTTTCTTCATTCACCCAAAAGAAAGCGTTTTTAACGTACTTATTTTTAAATTCAGTTCTTGTCATAATGTTTTTGTCTTTTTAAACCGCCCAGATATATAACACAGTATATAATTTATAGGCAGTTGGTTAATAATTCAATCTTTGTTTCTTATCTTTTAAGTATGTGCTTAATCTATGTTTCTCGCTTGTCTATGCCTACAAATCATATATTTACCGTTATAAGCCATCTATGAACGACTCTGCTTTTGAGCCAAATAGATTTCGTCAATATCTTCATTTAGTACTATCTTTTTCACGGCTGTATTATCTTGACACAACCAAAAATTGCCATCAAAATATTGAATTTCACCATTGAAACCTTCTTTTACTAATGCTCCGTTTACGTTTTTAAATCCAAGCCAAGTAAAGTGGCTTAGTTCGATTTTGTCTTTTGCAAATTTTGAAAAGTCCATTTGTTTTAAATTAAATTGTTATGCCAAACACGAATAAAAACGGCTTATAACAGTGGTTTGGCAATATACCGCCACAAGCCTTGCACTATAATTAAAACATTCTGCAAGGCGGTACATCACCAAGCCACCAAACGTTATAACACATTGCTACTATTCGTTTTCATAATCAAAATCTTTCTCTATATTGTTTACAAATTCCTTAAAAACATCAAATGATTCTCTATTTTTAAAAGCAAGAACAATTTGTTGTTCAAATTCATCAGTATTACTTTTAAACTCACATATTTCTCCAATTGGAGAAAACTCTTTTTCTTTTATTAGCAACAATTTGTAGTTATCATTCTGTGCGTTCACTAATGAAATAGTCCCTTGACCGAAAGTAACAACGGTTACATTTTCAACGTTTCCGTATTTTAATTTTTTTATTGACATAGTTTTTAGTTTTAACAACCCACAACGTGCTATAACAAGTGTTTGGCAAAAAAGCGGGTTTAGTTTATAATTCAAGTTTTGTAATTCTAATTGCGTTTATTGGTTTCTGAAAATATAATTTTCATAAGTCCGCTTCTTCGCCAAGCACCGTAACGTTAGGCGTAATGCTACGCATCTGCTAAGTATATCGTTTCAATCTCTCTACCTGTTAATGTGCTTGGGTGTCTTGTATTATCACCTGCTATTAATCCGTTATGTTCTATCGTTTTATAAAACTGTTCTTCTAAGGTCAATCTGTTAAACCAATCAACCGCACTACGCCTAACATCAGCTATATTTAATGCCTTAGTTTTGTGGTCTTGTAAATCAAATTCTTTTTTCATCTTACTTTATGTTTAATTAATAAGTCAGTTTTATAAATCGGCACTAACCATAGCCACGGCATTAGCATTAATACTACATTTGTTCTCCGAATGAAGTTACTACTGTAAATTCTTTTTCTTTTCTTTTTTCTTCCACCCTCTTTAAAGAAATATTAAAATACTCTTCGTTGTTCTCAATACCAATAAAGTTTCTGTTGGTGTTTATACAAGCTATTCCTGTTGTGCAACTCCCAAAAGTATTATCTAAAATTTTGCCATTTTCATTTGAGTAGGTTTTTACCAAAAGTTCTATTAATAATAATGGTTTTTGTGTTGGGTGTAGTTTTTTAACACCTTTTTTACTATCTCTATTAAAAGTCTGAACTGATATGGGATATACTAAATTAGGGTTATAATCCTTTGAGTGTTTATAAACACCACTTATTACATTTGTTTCATCAATATTTAAATCACCTTTCATTGGGTGTGGATTTGTAACATTTACACGTTTATTCATTTGGGGATTATATATTGGTGTTTTTTTATAAAAAACTGATATATTTTCATGTACTTTACCAAATTGTTTTTTTATCGTAAACGGATTTGTAGGTTTTTCTTTCTGCCAAATAATATCGTGCCTATAATCCTTGATATTACTAATTCTAAGCATAGAACTAAAAGGTTCATTCCCAAACAATACTATTGCTCCATTAACTTTTATAATACGCTTATATTGTTTCCAAAGTTCATCAAATGATATTACCATATCCCAAGAACAAGCTGAAGTCCCATACGGTAAATCACAAATAATAGTATCAATACTTTTATCAGGTATTAATTTCATTTGTTCTATTGTATCACCGTATCTTAAATCTATTGTCATATTTTAATTTTAATATTTTGCCCTCGCTCAAAAAAGAAAAGAAAAAGGTTTAGTTATCCAATTGAGCATTTGTGGTTAATTACCATACTACTGCTAACAAGGGTTTTGCGTAATAGCCCTATCAAGTGTCGTGGTTAATTAAAGTTTCTACTAAGGGCTACTACGCAAAGCCCCGATACGTTAGCCACCATTTAAAACAGATTCTTTACAAGCACCGTGTCTTTCTAATATACTGATTGCTTTGTTCAGTTCACCGATAGCATCTAAATCAGCATCAGTATCAGGGTAAGGTGAGTCAATTTTACAGTTCCTTTTTACGAAACTGTTTTTAATGAATGTTTGTTCAGCTTTTACTCGTTGTTCTTTTAATTGTTGGATGATTCTTTCCATAATAAAAACGGTGGCTAACAATGTATATAACAAATAGACTTATTAGCCATTTTAGAAACTATTTGCTTGTTTATAATTTATTTACTTTTTACTTAATTCTGTAATAGGCTCTTTATTGTTGTTTTTTTGTCGTGTTATTCTTATCATTTTTAGTTTTTTACTGTTATTTAACTTTTCGTTTCGATTATTTAGCAAGCTGAAAATATTGAACTAACAGAACAAATATATAAATATTAGTAACACCGATTACATTATCGTTAAAAATAATTTAAAATTTGTAAATAAGATGTAATATTGTGGTTAAAATATCCTTGAAAATACTGTTAAATTAGCTTTAACAATCGCTCAAAAGTTTCAGAATCAATTTTATCATCCAAGTATTTCTGTAACAATTTGTTTATCCTTTCGCTTCTATCTTCTTCTAATTTAATTCTTCTATCTTCCTGTTCTAATTCCTTTTTCTTTAATTCAATTTCATCTTTTGATAAACCTGCTTTTGTTTCTTCTGTTAAAACAATTTCTTCAATAGGTTCTTGTGGCTTCGGTTTATTCGTAATACTAACAATTAATTCCTCGTCAATTTCTAAATCGGGTTCATTAGGAATAAATCCGTAATCTTCAATTGTTCCAAATGGGTCGCATATTACAATTCTTACTTCCCACCTTTTTGTAAATGGATTCCAATATACGTCTGCTTCATCATCGGTTTGTCCTACAAATCGCCAATTAGGTACGTCAGAACTTCCTTTTATTACACCCTGCGTTTGCATAGAATTACAATAATTGATAAATTCTTTAAACCTTACTGATTTACCATAGACAATTCTATCACCTTTTTTTGAATCAAATTTTCTATTTAAAAGTTCACCATCTTTATCAACATATCTATCAGAACCTAGTACGCCTAAAAAGTTATCGGGGTCTTGAATAAGCATTGGTGAAACTACCCAAACTCTACTATCAAATCCCGACCACCAATCTTCGGTGTCTAATTCCCAATAGTAATGAGTGTCAAAATAATCGTTGGGTAATACAGGTCTATCATCTTCGGGATTTTGATTCTTAAATTGATTATAAATTTCAATTATATCCGAATCGTTACAATCTAAAGATTTACATTGTTGAAATACTTGAGATACAATGCTAGTGCCTTTTATTTTATTTCCATCTTCATCTATTTGATTAGAAATAAACGAGCGATAATTAGCAAAATCATCCTTAAAATTACTCCATAGAACTGCCCTTACCCTATTGTATGTTAAATTACGAGAAAAACCTTTTTTGGCTACCTTTTTTGATTTCTTCTTGGGGGTGTAGTAATTTTTCTTTCTACCCCTTTTTTTTGGTCTGCCTACTTTTCTCTTTTTTACAACCTTAGTGGTTTTATTAGTATCAATATTCTTTTTTTTTGCCATTAACTAAGTAGCAAAGAAAATTCATCTTTTTCTAATGCCAAAAACAAACGCACAAGTTCTTTAATACTTTTAGTGCCTTTTCCTGTATTGACTAATTTATTAATAGTATTCTTATGCAATCCTGTTTCTTGTGCCAATTTAGATTGACTAATTTCATTTTCCATAAGGTAAATTTTAAGGGGAATTATCTCTTTCATACAAATATATAATTAAACAGTTATTTTTTATTCAAAAATTAAAATTAATTACAATTAAAAAAGCATTTGAAACACTTTTACTAATTGACTTTCATAAATTTTAACAGGCGATTATTCTAGTAAATAAAATGAGGTTATTTTAGTAAATAAATTAACGATTTTCTGCACTTAATTCCTTGCGCAAATTGTCTAAAGCAAAATTGATTATTTGACCTTCTTTCGTTTCGTAAGTATAGGTGTGTTCTAAAACGTAACGATTGAGTTCTTGAAGTCCAATACCACTTAAAAAAACATTTGAGTTTGCACCCGAAAATCCAATATGTCTATCACGATTACCAACCAAAATACCATTTAGGTCTGTTAATTGATAATTAGTGAATGGGCATAACGTATTTTCTTTACGAAATAAAACAACTTGTTGAGTTCTATTTAAAGGCATAAAGTTGGTGATAATATGAATCATATACTTTTTAGTATTATCATCCTTAAATAGATTGTCAATCTTATTGTAAACATCGGGAAAAGGAATATAATCCTTTAAGCTAGATTTATTATTTTCAAGAAGCCACTTTCTATTTTTTTTGGCAATCATTTTTCGATGACCATTGGTATTTCTGACCCAATCTTCTTGGTATTTGCTTTTGGCTAATTTATGGTCATTTTCTTGTTGTTCAATTAATTCGTCTTGAGATAAAATGTTTTTTAAATCACTTAATTGATTGAAACTCTGTGGCTTTTTACTTGAACTCATTTTTTTGTAGGCTTTACGAATGTTTTAGACTTTTTAACACAAAATACTTTACTCAAATCTTCACTTAATGATATCATCATATTATCACTAAATTCATAAACTATATAGTGTAAAATATTCTCATAGTAAATAGGTTTTCCTCGATTTATATTGCGAGAATTAATCTCTTTACTTTCACTAATTTTAAATAATATCTTATTTGAATTTCCCATAATTATTTTTTTTGGTTTCTATTTATTTCTAACAATTCTTTTCTTGTAATAGCCTTTAAATTGGATATATCGTCATTATATTTATCTCTGTCAAGATGAATTATGACATAACCTTCGGGTAAAGTTCCATTATATTCTTCCCAAATTGCTCTAGGTCTGCGTTTTCTTTTGTTTGCGCCATCCCAAAGATAAGCACAATCATTTATAGGTTTCTGCACTCCACCTTTCCAAGATGGGTGTGATTCACCAACTAATTCACCTACTTTAAATTCAGTTTGTGGTGAAACTCGTAAGCCTTTCACTCCTTTGTTCCAAGTCGTTAAGCCTTTCACAAATTGTCCTTTTTCATTTCTCATATCCATTCGGGTTTTTGTCTTTTAGTCCATTGATGCAAATCTGATTTTCCAAATTTGTAATAGTTCCTGTACGATTCTATTGAACAATCCACTTTAAATTCATCGGGCATCGCTTTTGCAAATGGTGTCATTAAATCAATTTCTACATCGGGCATATTATCCAACGCCCATTCAAAAATTAAAAGACATCTTTCGTGCTTTTTAGAATTATATCGGAATCGATATTCTTCGATTAATTTAATGCCTAATTCACAACTCCAATAAAAATTTGATAAGTTTTCTTTTAACCACAAACTACAAGGGTGTTTGTCGTGTGTGGGTGAATAGGACATTAATAGGTTAGGTATAGGCTTGTCCCATAATTCTTTGTGATGATAAACAAAAGATACCATTTGAGCCATTTCCAAAGGCATCTTAACTATATGTTTATCAGTATGATAACTAGCGCAATTTGAAGTGTCGCTATCGATTGCAAATATATTCATCTATCTTCCTTAATATGTTACTTATCACAAATATAGGAATAATAATGATATGTTGATACATTGAAGTAATTTTTTTTGAAATAATTATAGATTAACCTTAATTGTCAGTAAATCGTGAAATAATATCACACTTTTATTTTGCCCAAAGAACCTTTGCTATAAAAGTTTTCTTCTATTTCGGGTAATAAATAATGTTTTCTTAAAGTAGCAGATGAATGACCAATTTTTTGCGAAATCTTTTTTAAGCATAAATTGAAAATTTTGGTTCGTTCCTTTTCTTCTTTCACACTTCCGTATTTACGCAATTCACATAACATTAAATGGTTTGCATTGTAGCCACGTATATCTTTCGATTTTGAGCCGAAATTATTCAAATACCTGTTTACCCTATCGGGTTTGATACGAAATCCATCAGAAGTAATAAAAAGCAAATCTTTGTTCCTTTTCTTTAGTATCTTTAGAATATTAAATGAAGTTGAATCAGAAAATGATTTACTATGAGAAACACCGCTTTTACCTACATAAATAAAATGTATTTTTCCATTTCTTAAAAATATGTGAGTATTTTTTAATTGAGTAATTCCGAACCTTCCATTTTGTGCGGAAACATCATTACCAACCCTTTCCGAAGTATTCATCATTATTCTAACAACCAAGGCAGTTAGTTTATTCTTCTCATCATTACTTTTCAAGTCTTTACGAACCTGTAATTTTAATCGGTTTATATTATCACGAAGATTATAAATACTATCACGTTTATAATCCCATATAGCCTTTAACTTACTTTTTGATATTTGTTCCATAGTCGAAGTTAAGATAATCTGTCTAAATGATAGTCAACCATTTCAAAAATCATTGTTTCAAAGTCATATTCAAAAGACACGTTTATTTTATTAAATAATTTATCGCTACATCCTCGGAGATAATTTAATTCTTCATCCCTTTTATATTTTTCCTCAATAACTACATAATCCTTGTAATTTAAGCCTAAATGTTCAAAAGCTATTTTACACAAAAAATCAACTGAATTTGTTTGCCCTGTGCAACAAATAAAATCATCTGCATTAACTTCATTAAGCATCTGCCACATTACTCTAACATAATCTTTTGAATGTCCCCAATCCCTAAATGTAGAAATAGTTCCTAGTTCCAATTTACTTTTTAAACCTAATTTAATTTCCGCAACGGTTTTTGCAACCTTGCCCGTAACAAAATTAGTACCTCTGCGTGGGGATTCGTGATTAAATAATATGCCACAACTAATGGGTAAATTATATGCCCTTCTCAAATGCTGACAATAGGTGTGTGCGGATAGTTTAGATATACCATAAGGAGAAACAGGCATCATTGGTGTTGTTTCACGTTGGAAAGCATCTTCATCAACACAATTACCAAACATTTCCGAACTACTTGCTTGATAAAATCTAGGGAATATATTTTGAGATATTTGAAGTGCTTCAATTAATTTAATTAATCCTAAAAAATTAGCATCTTGGGTGTATAAAGGTTCTTTAAAAGATATGCCAACATTGGACATTGCACCTAGATTATAAACCTCATCAAATTGGTATTGTGAACATAATTTTAGTAAAGAAGATAAATCAGTTAAGTCCCCATAATGCAAATCAATTTTATCTCGAATATTTTCAATCCTTTCAGTTTGATTTTCCGCAACCGAATGTCGTCTGATTAATCCAACTACCTTATAATTCTTTTCTAATAAAAATTCAGCTAAATATGAACCATCTTGTCCACTTATTCCTGTAATCAATGCTATTTTCATATTAATAAACTTTTTTTGTCCAATGAATCAATCTCCCCTTAAAACAATTTTTTCCATCTAATTGTCCAAAAAACCAATTGGTCATATCCTCAATAGAATCGAATCCATCTGCAATTGCTAATTCTAAAATTTCATTATCTGAAATAAATCTATTATCAATTTTAACCTCAATGTTATGGATGTCTAATTCAAATGTCATTTCAAATGACTGAACTGAACGGCAGTTACATTCGTGGAATTGGTGAGGTTTAGGTGTTGCTTTTGTATTACGTGGATTACCTCTCCAAAAATGTATTACTTGACCTTTTTTCCATCTCTCTGTGCGGTCTGTTCTAATTGTGTGAGTTTTTACCCCACTTAAAATTCTTTCTTTGAATTTGTCCTCGCTAAATGATAAAATCATAATTTTAATAAATTTTTATTTGATTCATAATTATTGGTAAAATATTCAATTGTTTGTTCTAATCCTATTTGAAGGGGTGTTAACTGAAAGTCATATCGTTTACAAAATTCTTGGAATTTAGTGTTGTCTGTATTTTTTTGCTTTTGACCGTTTGGTTTTGATTTATCATACTTATAGGTATGAATTTTCTTTAAAATAATACCTTCTAGCATAGTTGCTATTTCATCAATAGAGTAACTTTGACTAGGAGAAATAATCATTTCATCAAAACGAATATTATTTAATAAAATAATTTCAACTATCTTCGGAATGTCATTGGAAAAAAAAAATTCTCTGATTGGTGTACCATCTCCCCAAATTTCTATTTCATAATTATCGTCTTGAGATGCTAGATAAAATTTGCGTATTAATGCAGGTATTAAATGTGATGTTTCAAAATTATAATTATCATTAAATCCATACAGATTACAAGGAATTAAATTTTGATAATTGAATCCACGCTCCCTCGCTATTTGAGAAAGAACTTGTGTCATTCTTTTAGCATAAGCGTATGGGTAATTTGATTGATGAGGTTCTCCGTAATGTAAATCATTTTCAGAAAGAACTTTTCTACGTGCTAAATTATCGGGGAATATGCAAGTGGACAAAAAGGAAATTAAATTTGGCACTTCGGCTTGCATAGATGCTTCAATAACATTCATATTAATCAGCATATTATTTTTAAAGAAGTCTAGTTTAAAATCCATATTAGCCTTTACTCCACCTACTTGACCTGCGCAATTAACTATTGCATCGGGTTTGTAGTATTTGATTACATCGAGTGTTTCTTTGTAGTTAAGTAAATCAACCTCTTTTCGTCCTAATTTGATACCATAATCAAAACTACTGCCAACTAATCCGTTAGCACCTAAAATTAAAATATTTTTCATTTTTTATTTTTAATAAAGTTCACGAGAATTGTTATTATTTTGGAAATTTTCCTTTCTATTTGTTCAAATAGAGTATTTATTTCATTTGTAAGAATCCAAACATATAGAATAAAATTACAAGACAAAAATAGGAAAAAACAGATTAATAACAAAGCAAAAAATGTCTGTAAATGAAGTATTTCATTATTCATAATCCAAACAATAAAACTCTAAATCAATTAAATTATCATCACAATATTTTCTAAAAATTGGTTGTAAAATATTATTGCAATTGTGATTATCTGAATTTAATACACGGCAACTTATATGAAATTTACTTATGTCGACAATCATAGAGTGTAAAATATAAAAACGACAAATTAAATTACAATATGGGATATTAGATTGCTCGCTTATAAAGAGTGTGTCATCATCGTCCAAATACAATTGCGCAGTAAAAATGAACTCACTTGTAAGCGGTGGAATGTTGAAAATAATTTTTCTATCTTGAAACATAAACTTAAAAAAAATATTATTTGTAATGATAACAAAAATAATATTATAAATAACAATTTCCCATATTAAATTGTAAAATACTTGTATGTTATAAAAATTCTATAATTTAGTGGTTCTTATTATAGGTTAAAATAAATTATTATGGAAAAGTCTAAAGAATATATCCGTAAACACAGTAACAAAAGTGCTTTTACAAAACATAAAGCAGGATTGAAAAAAAGAAATGCAGTCATCGATAAAATCGAAGGAATGACTATCTATTATCATTTTAAAAATTAATATGGCTTTAGATAAAGGAGAAGCCTTCAAGGGTTTTATAATCGGAGTTTTATCTTCTGTTACCGCTGTAATTGTATGGGATTATTACAAAAAGAAAAAACATACACTTGAGTACGGGGAGCAACAAGTAATCGATGAGGTTAAATCTGCAATTAATGGATTAAGAGAAGAAATTATAAATAAAAAATAATTTTACTATTCTTTTATTTCAGAACTGAAATTACATTCGGGATAGCCACAACAACCCAAAAATTTATGACCATATACATTTGCCCTTTGAACTAGCCAAAAATCACATTCGGGACAAATGTATTTCTGCACCCTATTTTCTGCATCACAAATGCTGAAATCCAACTCATCTTGCCAATTTTCATCAAAATATATTTCTTCTAATTCACCAATAATTATATCGGTTTCTAAATCATAGAGAAAGAATAAGAAGAAACTATTTTCATTTAAAATATATCTATCAATGGACTTGTTATAAAGAAGTGGCGACTTTATAACCATTTGAATAGTAGGATAGGTGTAAAGTGTTTTAACGTAATTGAAAGAAAATAAATTTGAATCTTTAATGGGCGAAATCTGTTTTTCGAAATCACCCATTAAATCACTCAAAAATAATTCAATATCAATCATTACTGAATTACATAAATAATTTTAGTTTCAATTACTTTCTTCAAAGAAAAATCAACAGAATCTTCCAATACTTTTGAAACAATTTCACTTACTTTATCTATATGTGAAGTTTCTACACACATATTGATTGTAATTTTCTTTTGGTTATCACCATCATCATCTAATGAAGAATAAGATACAACGGCATTAAAGAAATACCCACCATCTTCATCATTTGTCAATACATAAGAATATCTTTCTCGCTTGATGTTTGTAATGAAAAATTCTTCTTTTGTACGCATCTGCATTTCTTCCGTAATTTTCGCTTCTACATCTGTGTAAGAAACGGCATTTACTAAAAACTGCTCATTCATTTTTTTGTACCCATCTCCACCTTCTGCTAATTTGAGGTACTTTACGTTAACTGAAAACACACTATTCATATTTATATTTATTTATTAATTATTAATTCATTTATTTTTTTTAGAATTATCCCCATAAAAATACCTTTCGCTATCTTCTGTTTCCCATTTTTCAAATCCCTCTGAATTAAACCATTCTTTATTAACTAAAAAGTCGGGGTTTTCGGGAAATGGTTTAGTTACAAAACTCGGTTCACTCCATTTTATTCTATTGTTAGGTTGTAAAGCTATTTGACCGTTATCTAATAGTACAATGTGATGACTTTTATGTTCCATAGGGTCTTGTGCCAATGTCAAATCACAGTCTTGATTATTCTCTGCCCAATTGATTGTGGCATAATAACTACCCTCATACCATTTTTTATCCTTCATATAAACACTAACTTTTGTGTCATATAAATAGTTCAATGTAACTATTGTGAAATTGCTTGAAAAACAATTCCATATTTGTAAATAATGAAAAGGTAAATCATCTTTTGGTATTTCGGGTTCAGTTAGTAAAGCGTGGCTTGGTAATTTATCTCTTAAAACTCCATTGTTTAATAGAACTTGAAATAAAGCAACTTGACCTGCCATACATCTAACGCTAATTATAACTCCTTCTGTAAATTCACCTTTTCCTTTTTGAAATTGATATAAATATTCATTCCTCACAAATACTTTCATTGGAAAAAAATTACCTTCAATGTAACTCATAATTAATTGTTTTAATTTAAAAATATCACCTGTTCATTGTAAAGCCAAACAGGAATTGGCGGTATCAAATATTATTTAATATTTACTGAAATTAATTTTTTACAACATTCTTCTTGATAAATCTTTTTATAATGTTCTTAACATAATCAGATTCTAAAAAGTTTTTTGGATAGTCTATAACTTCCATCTTGCAACCATTTTCAGATATACTTACCTTTTTTAATTCAGAATTAGGGAATCTAGAATAGTAGCATCTAGCTATATTTTTGCCTAACCAATTTTTTTGAGATTTGGTTAATTGTATTTTTTGAATTTTTATAAAAGTATTGATAATCATAGTTAATTTATTGCGCTAAATATTCTTCTAATTTCCTTGCCAAGTTCATTGTCGTCTTGAGTATCTTTCACCAATTCATTAATTAGATGCAGAGCAAGTTGTTTCTCCTTTTCAGTTAAAGAATCAATAGATGTATTATCTGTAACGAGAGAGTTAAAACAAGCCAAAGAATACCCTTTAAACATACCTAGAGAACAATTGTGTTTGGAAAAGAAAATTTTTAGTTTATCGATAGAAAAACGCCCTACTTTGCTAAACATTGATAATTCTTTTTCTGAATTTGCGAGTAATTCAAAAATGGTTTTAATGGGATATTTATATACAAAAAAGAATTTATTGAATAAATGCTTTTCTTCAGAAGTATATTCTTCAGAAGAATCGTGAACGATATTTTCCAAACGAATATTTAGAAAATCAAGTGAAATGTTTTTGGAATTAATTATTTCCTGTAACTGTTTACTGTCCTTTAATTGAGAAGTCATAGCGTATTAATATTGACAAATATAGTGAAATAAATTGTAAACAATTATATTTGTGAAAATTATTTAATTAAAAAAGATATTAACACATAAAATAATGCTAGACAAATTTATTCAATCATATTATTCTGAAATTGCACAGAAAATTGAACAACAACAAATTACTTTTGGACTAGCAAGAATACATTCGCATAGGCATATTGCAAGGTGTATAATTTACTCTGATTGGTACTGTAATACATTGAATTATGATAAAAATAGTATTGAAAGGATGAAGTTGTATTTTGCTATTGCATTTCACGATATGGGACGAGAAGGAGAACTTGAAGATGTATGGGAAGCTAAATCACGGCAAATGCACATAGATTACTTGAAAATTAATAAACTTGACAAATATATGGTCAATGATAGTGAAATATTAAATGACATAATTCACGATGTAGATTGCTTGGATATAATGAGAAGTGGAACGGGTCGAGGTGGTATAATGGGGTTCGATAGAAACTACCTAAACTTATTCAAAGAACAATTACATTTGCAGGGATTACTTATATCAAGTGCTTGGAAATTAATTTCGCTTACAGATAGTATTCAAAATGACAACATAGATTGCCTTGCTATAATTCATAACCAAAATAAAAATGAATGGAAAATTCAAATGTAAAATTATCAATACTTATTTGTTCAGTTGATACAATTGAAAGAAAAGAAAGTCTAAATAAATTAATTCACGAATTAAATCATCAAGTATGTTCTAATTATGCCGAAGAAATTGTTGAGATTATAGTCGAAAAAGATAATGGTGAATTGTCTGTTGGTGGAAAAAGAAATGTACTGATTGATAAGGCGCAGGGTGAGTATATTTGTTTTATTGATGATGATGATTTTATATCATCTAATTACTTAAATACGATTTTACAAAATCTAACAAAAGATATTTTATTAATCAGAATTGAACATTTAATTCAAGGTGTTAAAACGACAACTATTCAACCTAGTTTGTATATTGATAATCTTGTAACAAACGAATTAATTTATTGCGTAAATCACTTACATTTATGCCCTCATAAAAGATTAATATCGAAACAAATTAAATTTAAAGAATTAAATTTTTCGGAAGATATAGATTACTCCCAAAGAATAATATCTGCAATAAATTGTTACGATTTAATTACAGAAGCCTTATACATTTACAATGATAATATCCAAAATAGTTTAACGAGAAATGTTTAATATTATTCCCAACTTAAACGAGAACTTTTATAAGTGGTTCGGTGATAGTAAAATAGTGGACACAAATAATCAACCAATGATTATGTACCACAGGTCAAGATGCAAAGAATTATTTAATGAATTTCGACTAGAAAATGTAGATAAAAATCCTTACAATGTCGATTATGGAATATTTTTTGTGAACGCCCATTATTGCAATCATATATCTTACATAGCGGATGGTTTAGAATACTATGTATTTCTTAAAATGCTAAATCCATTTTATATTTTCGACTTCAATAATCAACCTTACGATATGCTCGGTCAAACACTAATATTTATTGATATTAGTAAAAGCTATTGCGAAGATTTAAAAACAAAAGGATATGATGGGATTATTATCAAATCAAATCACTACGACCAATACGTTGCATTTGAACCAAATCAAATCAAAAGTGTAGATAATAACGGTGATTATAAATTGGTGAATAACATATTCAAATGATAATTAATATTTACGGGATAATTCATCAATTATTTCCAATTCGTCTTTATTAGGATAACTTTCTTCTCGACTATTTCCAAATGATTCTCCACAATTAATAACACTTTCTATATATCCATTTTTCCAATCAATTCTTGATTTTTCTTTTTCTAAATCCTTTAATTTATTGATAGATTCAAATAGGTTATTATAAATAGCTATTGTATTATACTTCATCAATTTAGAACGGAATAATTTTAAGTCTTTTTTCTTTTTATCGACTAATAATTCCTCTAATATTTTAAGGGTGGACAATTTATTGGTCATAGGGTTCATCGTTATCTCTAGTTGAAATGAAAAAAAGTATTGTAAATATTGCTAATAAAAACCAAATAAACTTGATTGTTAAATCCTCAAGGATGTACATATTTACTAATAATTTAATAATGATTTACCTGCATTAATGTAGTCTAATAAATTGTCAGAATTTCCTACTTCTGATTTTACTTTTTGACTATCCCAAATTTTAAATAAACCCTCATCTGATGGAAATCCATTACAAAATATTTGCGAAAATGTTTCAAATGATATTTCATTCACATTACGTTTTTTACATTCATATTGGAGATACCAAATGTACATAACACAAATTCCTGCTGATTGACAAATAAAAGAAAGAAAAAAAATAGTCCTATTATCCAATTTGTAATTATGAACAAAAGATAATCTATTTTCTATAATTTGAAATAATAAAGATTTTTCTTCTTTAGGAATTTCAATATCTGTATCTTTTAATAAAAGCAATTTGATATATATTTCCGATGTTCTATTATCCATTGGATATTTGCTTAATTTCTCAAATTTTTCAGCAAACAATGTTTCTATCGAATCACCTTGCTCTGTTACGTCTATGTCGTACATATAATTTATTTTAAATTGGTTACTTAATTTTTATTATTTATTATGTCCCTAACTTTCGAAGCTAGTTCATAATGTTCTTGTACTACTGCTCTATCTAGTATTTGAGTTAATATTTCTCTTGGCAAGGTATCTAAATCATCTTCACCTACTACACGGATATTAACAGTCTGAAATTCAACGCCTGCTTTTTGCTGAATGTGATTCACGAAATTTGTTATAAAGCTAGGCACTTCTGTTTTCTCTCTAAACAAATCAAATAAATGATTATTAACATCATTTGTCAAATCCTCACTATTCTTTATTTGTTTTGATGCCTTTATGTTCTTTTTAGACTTTTTTTCTTGGTCTTTTTTCTTTTCTTTCTTGCCCATATAAAAGTTTAATAAATTATGGTTGATTATCTAGCTAATATTTCTTTAATTATAGTCGGGTGTTCATTAACATACCACCACTCCATAATATCGTCCGAATAGACAAAATCAGAACCATCCTCATTTAAGGAAAGCATAAATAAAGATTCTTCCTTTATAAATCTACCTACATAGTTCGTAGTTTCTTTGCCCTTGAGAACAATTATTATAGGTCGTTCATCTACGGGTAAACTCAATAACGCACTCGAATTTTCAATTTTTTGTATCATAGCTTATATATAAATTATTTTCAAAGATAATTAAAATTTGTGAATAATAACAGATATGTGAAAAAAATATATCAAACAATATCTGCTCATAACTACATAAAAATACGGAAAAATAAATATATTTGTAGAAATTAAAAAAAATGAAAAAATTTAATTTCAAACTTACGAAGCAACAGGAAAGAGATTTCGATGCTTGGATTGAAGATGGAAATGTAATTAAAAATCAAGATGGTAGCTATTCAACACAGGATGCACAATATCGCAATAGACTAAAAGATATGGATGCCTTAAAAAAGTATTTCTATAAAGAATTTTTAAGTCAATATGAATATGGTGGTATAAGTGATAATGAAACATTGACGAAGCCTAGAACTACTCCAAATCCAACAATTACTCCAAATCCAACAATTAGACCTGCAAGACCTAGTGAGGATAATCCATATAAGCCTAAAATCGCACCAAGACCTAAAGCATCAAAATACGATTTCGTTTTTATGAATAAAAAATAAAAATATGAAAGACATTATAGAAAAGTACGACAATAGCAGGGAAAAAATTACACCCGAATTACAAAATAAATTGAAGTCAAACACAACTGATTTATCTAATAATCCTGCGATTCCTAAAGTTGATAAGTTCGGTAATCCAATCAATTTTTTGGAAATGGTTGCCTACAAAAGATTTTTAGAAGTAGTTGAACGGGTAAAAAGATATACTGATATTCAAGATTTATCGGGTCAAGATGGAATGTTTAAAATGCAAGAAATTTTGTATGATTCTGTGATGAAAATATTAAGTATTGAATCAACACAAAAAAAATATTTAGAAAATCTAGCAGTTGATTTAGTAGTTGAAGAAATGAAAATTCCCGATGGTGCATTTTTGTTTAGTTGCAAAATCGTTCCAATGCGTAGTATTAGTAAAGATGGTTTTCAAGATGAAAATCAATTTCCTAATCAACAGTCAATAGAAAATGCTTTTGGTGAGCAATCTGCTGAATTAGATATGACACCTAATGAATTATTTGAATTAGAAAAGCACAAAAGAAGGTTTATTAATTTGCTAATTCAAGGTTCTTCTAAAAAAGGACACTATATGTATCTTATGGTTCAAGATAAACTACAAGATATTAATCCCGAATTATCAAATTTGTACGGAAAAATGATGTCCATAAATGATTTGACATATTGGATAATTCCCGATACAATTATCAAGCAAATGGCTTCTAGTTCTTCAAATATGGGAGGAAAAGAGGAAATTGACACTACCACAAACCCACCTACAATTAAAACAAGTGCAGTTTGTTTCCCTGTTTCAATACACGAAATAATTAAAGGAATTATGGAAGTGTTTGGAACGCAAGGTTTACCCGATGAACCACAGATGGCTCAAATGATTATTGATTCTGTTGATTCTTTAAATAATGAAACAACCGATTTAAGATTAGGCGTGGGAATTTGGGAGATATTTTATAATACATATCCGCCTTTTGTTTTTGAAGATAAATATAAACATATTCAACACTATATGTTTTCTAGATTTTGCGCTCTAGAAGTGGAAGAATTTTTTAGAGTTGCAAAAATGATTTTGATGGACGAAGAAAAAGGTAAAAAATATATGTCCGATTTAGCAAATGAAATAAAAGATGATTTGCAAAAACGTGAGTATAATGAAATTATGAATTACGATGATGATATGAGTTTTTCAAATGGTGGTTCTGCTGATGATATGACAATGATTGCTAGAGCAATTGAATATATTACAGGAACGGCAATTGATAGAGATAGTATTGTTGATAAAGGGTGGAAATTTGAATTTAAATACAAAGGAACATCTTGTGTTAGTTCTTTAGATTCAAAATTCATAAGAGATACAATTTATTCAAGTAGAAAATCTTTGCAAGGAAGATATGCTGATGGTGGTGAAACAGATGGAAATTCATTTAATGAAGAAGGAAAATCATCATTAATTTATCACGAAAAACAAGGAAATTTTCTTGTGCCTAAAGGTCAAATATATTTTTGGCTTTATGAAGGTGAAGATAGTGCTGAAAAAGTAGGAAATGGAGAATATGACTATGTTATATATCCGTTAACGTCAAGGAGTATGGCTTGGCAAAGTGATTATATTCCACCATTAAAAAGAATATGGACTAAAAAATTCCAAAAAGACCATAAAGGTTCTGAACATTTATTGGGCGCAATAAAATCTTATCTTATTGAAGAAAATGGAAAAAAAGAATTATTTATTGATTTAATGTCAGTTAATCCTAAGCATAAAAAAGAACGGATTATGACTTATATGATTAATAAATTAAGAGAAAGATATAATTTAACCCAAGACCAAATTACATTTAGTGATTTAACAAAAGAGGGAGAGAAATTTGTTGGCAAAAAGAAATATGCTGATGGTGGTGATGTTCCAAAAGAAGATAAAATGTTTCATTTACCTTTAGAAATGGTTGTTTATGTTCCCTCAACGCAGGATGTAGATAAAGTTATTTCAGTAGATGAAATGGACAAACGTGTGGTCGAGGTTAAACAATACCTTGCATCTAAATTTGGTGGATATAGTGCAACCGACAAACTAGGCGGTTTTGTTGATAGCACGGGCAAATTAGTAAATGAAGATGTTGTTCAAGTAACTGCATTTTCAACTAAAGAAGCCTATGAGGAAAATAAAGAAGAACTTATTAATCAACTTGCTATATGGGGTAAAAAATGGGGTCAAGAAGCAATTGGATTTGAATTTGAGGGCGACCTAATGTATGTGCCACAGGATATTTAAAGAGTTAAATTAAAAAATAAATTAGTAAAAAATAAATGAATTGGAATGATATTAAATTAAGAGATTTAGAAAGAGTATTTGATGATATTTTTAATCCCGAATTATTGTATAGTACGCAAGCAGAATTTTACGATGAAGCAATAACACAATCAAATCATTACGGAATAAGTTGGAAACAAGAAATGAAGGATAAAAATATTTATCTAAATTTTATTACCAATTATCTTGAAAATGAAGAAATGAAACCCGAAGATTTTAATTCTAATTAATTTTTTAATATAAAAATAAGTGTATGGCTATATATGATTTGATTGACCCGAATAAATACGTTAGTAAAGAAGAATTTATAGAAAGATTATCGATGTGTGATTCTTGCCCCAAAAGATTAAAAAATAGCAAAGGAAATCCGCTTACTAAATTCAGTCGTTGTCCCGAATGTGGGTGCTTTATTAAATTAAAAGCTAGATTAGAAACAGAGGAATGTCCATTAGGCGATTGGTAATATAATTTCTATATTTGCAAATTCAATAGTGTATTAATTATACAAAGCGAATCATTTGTCACAGCGATAAGATTCCCTTTTTTATTTAAACCCAACTTTATTATATATTTTTGTTTAATTGTTATAATAATTGGTTTAATAATAATTGGTTAATTATAAGGGGATAAAAGGTGGCTTGCATACCTAATCCCCTTTTTTAAAAATAAAAAATATTGAAAACTCTCAACAAGGAACAAATTAAAAAGTATGTATTGGGTAATCCAAGCTATTTTGATTTTATGCCACAAGAAATTAAAGGCAGATTAAATACTGATGAGCAATTATGTATTGATGAAATACAAAAAAAGATTATTAATGAAGTTTACGAGCCACTAACTCAAGAAGAAATAGATAAAATTACACCTGCTACTGAAAAAGCAGAAAGCGAATTATATCCGATACTTCATAAAATGGGAATTGTAATAAGTAGTCCTATGAGTTGGATTATTATAAAGTCAAAATATGGATTTAATTGGAATCTTTGTTTCACTCAAGGAAACGTAATTATTCTTTCACAAAAAATGATTGACACAGGTGATAATTTAGTAAGAACTTTGGCTCACGAAATGATTCATATTTATCAAAGAAAATACCCTAAATTATTTAGATATTTTTACAATAAAAAATTCGATTTTAGTGATTTTAAACCTAATGAAAAACAATTGGAAAGTATTGAAGAATTAGGTATTGATAAATTATATGTTGATAATCCCGATAATTGTCGAGTAGGTCTAATGGTATTTAAAGATAAATTCTTACCTATTTCAGTTATTTTGCCAAATGAAAAACAACCCGTAAATATAGTTCTTGAATTAACAGAAGATGGTATTATTTGGGATAAAGAAAAAAAACATCAAATGAACGCATACGAGAAGGTGCGACTTGACCAACCTAATGAAATGTTTGCGTATATGGTAACTAAAAATATAAAATAAATTCTATGAACGATAGTGAAGGAACAGGTTTAGATGAAAGAACTTTTCTACTAAATAAATTAATTAATAGGATTAGGACTGATAATAGTCGGTATTTATGGATTAGCATTTTCTTATAAAACCTTTAAAAACAAGTAAAAAGGATATTGTAATTAACGGAATAATTCACTATTAACTAGTATAATTGATTATATTTGAAAAATATAAATTGAAAATGGTATGTTCTAAATGTACTATTTTTAATTTTGCTTTAATTTTTTTATATGGCAGGTTCTCAACAGGGATGGCGAATTGCAAAAGGTGGCGGTGGCGGAAGCGGTAGTGTTCAGAGTGTTACAGGTTTAAATACTGATAACACTAACCCTGCGAATCCCATTGTTAAAATATCAGTTAATGCTTCGACCATCCAAGGAGATGGCACACCTGCCAATCCGTTAAATGTTATTGCAACAGGACTTCAAGGAGTTCAAGGTACAACAGGAATACAAGGAACGACAGGAACTCAAGGTACAACGGGAACGGGTACACAGGGAACGACAGGAGCGCAAGGAGTTCAAGGAATCCAAGGAACAGCAATTATTAATCCAACTGATAAATTTATACCTGTTAGAACAAACGCAACAAGTTTTTCTGATTCTTATTGGATAAACGACCTTGGCACAGGTGTATTAAGCACAAGATATATAGGTGTAGATAAAGGAATATTAATGGATTTTGCAAATGGCAGGTATCAATTAAAAAGTCCTACTACAATTTTATCTTTAGATTGGTCGGGTATAGGTGAAAAAACAACAAGCGACATTTATCAAAATGATTTTTATGTAAATAAAGTATATCAAGGTGGATTTTCAAGTTACGCATCAGATAATATAACACAAGTTTGGTGGTCGGGTCATAGAATTGAATGTGATTTTGCAGATAATGTTGGTGTTGGCGACCTTTGTAATTATAATCCCTCAACAGGAAGTTTTGATAAATGGGATTCTACTAGCGTTCTTTCAATTAACATTGCAGGAATTTGTGTTGAAAAAACTAGTCAAGTTTTAGGCTCTATATTATTAGATGGACACGTTGTTGTTAACAACAACAATAATGCTAATTTCCCAATGGTAAATGGTTTAGCATCAAACCAAGTAGGTGTACCTATTTATGGTTCGGAAGGTAGTCCTATGGGCGAAATGAATATTACATCTCCAACTGCAACAGGTAATTATGTAAGAATATTTGGTCAGACTTATTTTAAAGAAGCAGGTGGAAGTCCCGAATATTTCATAATGTTATTTAGACCTTCAAACGATTTTAAACTGCTGTAATAAGTAATATTACATTCACTTAAAATAAATATAACAATTTTATTATTAACACTAATAAAATAGTTAACAATAATCCGTTAACAATACATTTCTATACAAAAAAATGCCAATAATTGATTATATTTGAAAAATATAAATTGAAATGGTATGTTCTAAATGTACTATTTTTAATTTTGCTTTAATTTTTTTATATGGCAGGTTCTCAACAGGGATGGCGAGTTGCAAAAGGTGGCGGTGGCGGAAGCGGTAGTGTTCAGAGTGTTACAGGTTTAAATACTGATAACACTAACCCTGCGAATCCCATTGTTAAAATATCAGTTAATGCTTCGACCATCCAAGGAGATGGCACACCTGCCAATCCGTTAAATGTTATTGCAACAGGACTTCAAGGCGTTCAAGGTACAACGGGTTCACAAGGAGCAGTTGGTACACAAGGAAATACAGGAAATCAAGGTGCAACAGGTAGCCAAGGTATTCAAGGAAATACAGGAACACAAGGTGCAGTTGGTAGTCAAGGTAATACGGGTTCTCAAGGCGTTCAAGGAATTGAAGGTTCACAAGGAGCAGTTGGTAGTCAAGGTAATACGGGTTCTCAAGGCGTTCAAGGAAACACAGGTACACAAGGAAATACAGGAAATCAAGGAACAACAGGTAGCCAAGGCGTTCAAGGA
>Ga0209390_10004153_pt1 | contig 22151 bp, 26 predicted proteins | sample BON01_FD_187212 | JGI IMG/M metagenome (GOLD analysis project Ga0209390, IMG submission 187212) | Freshwater microbial communities from Lake Bonney liftoff mats and glacier meltwater in Antarctica - BON-01 (SPAdes) (version 2) | ecosystem: Environmental > Aquatic > Freshwater > Ice > Glacier... | reverse complement strand
ACATCCTATAATTAGTTCAATTCTTCCCATTTTTATTTTTAAAAAATATTTTTAATTTTGTTTCCTACCATGTTAACAGGATTTAAGCTGTCGCCAATACTTTTAAAGGCAGTAGAAATATCACCATATGTTTTCTTTAAATAATAGTAAACATAGATAATAAATACTATAAATAGAAAAAGTAATATCATTCCAATACCCATTTTTATTATACAAAAATTTTTATAATTCACCAGAATTATAAAAATACCCCAGGCAGGACTTGAACCTGCAACCTTGACCTTAGAAGGGTCACGCGCTATCCAATTACGCCACTGGGGTTATTATATATCTATATACATCCTTTTAAATATAATTTATTTTTTTTATTCTTTAAGACTGTCCTACATAATTTTTTAAATTATTATTTATAAAGCTATTTGACATATCAGAAAATGTATAATAATAATTATTATAACTATTGGGTAAATTTCCTGTATTTATATTAACAATTGATCTATTACTTATTAAAACTTGATCGTACTCTGTTTTATCCATTAAAAACTCTGTTAAATTTCCTTTCTCCGTATATAAAAATTCATTATATTTTAAATACATCATCCAGTCAAAATTATACCTGGAAGAAAATTTATAAGATTGTTCCATTACATTACTTAATGGTATTGGTTTATTTGTATTAATAATACTTACCAACTCATTACTGCAATTAATCTTGTCTAACTTACAAGTATTATTTAGAATATATATATGATTAAAACCAATTGATAGATGATAAGCTATCCATCTGTTTAAATTTAAATTTTTTATACCGGTAATATAAGTAAATAATATATTTACAAAATTAGGTTTAACTACATGTTTAATTTCATCTTTGACTACAACAGGTTCAACTTCATCTTTGACTACAACAGGTTCAACTTCATCTTTGACTACAACAGGTTCGATTACAACAGGTTCGACTACAATAGGTTCGACTACAACATGCTCTACAACAGGTTCGACTACGACAGGTTCGACTACGACAGGTTCGACTACAACATGCTCTACAACATGCTCTACAACAGGTTCGACTACGACAGGTTCGACTACAACATGCTCTACAACATCTTTACCTTCATGTTCGACTACAACAGGTTCAACTTCATCTTCGACTACAACAGGGTCAACTTCAGGAACTTGATCAAATTTAAAATCTTGTGAATTTACTTCGTATAAGTAGTCATTTTTAGAAGAGTTGGTTTTCTTTTTTCTTCCCATTTTATGGAACTTAAATATTTAAATATGTTTATAATATTTAAATATTTATAATATTTATAATACTTATAGTACTTATAATACTTATAATACTTAATATCTTGAACTGTTACTATTTGATGCTAAACCAGAATATCCTGGGCATAATCCGTCTGGACATTGTACATAAGCATTCTTACTTAGAACTCTACTATCGTAACATTCTCCCTTTCTCCAAGTATCACAAGAAGTACCAGCAATAGTGTCTTTAGATTGAGAAGAATTTGAATAAGTTTCGTATGAAATTCCTCCAAATTCAGGTACTACTATAACTTTTGGACCTGCATCATTTTGACTCTGGTCTTGAGCGCTTGTTGTATTTTGGAATAAGTTTTGGTAATAGTTTGATAATTGTCTGTAAGCGCAATTTTTTTTCATTAAAGATTCATACGAACTTCCGTAACTGTATGCTGCCATTTTATAATTCATTTTAAAAAAAAATAAAAAAAATGTTTGAAACTTAAAAAGTTGATATATAAAAAAAATAAATGAATACTAATGATGATATTATTCCAAAGTTAAAATTTATCTCGAGATTGAATAAAGGTGATAAGATAAATGTAAAGAATTTATATATACAGTCAAATAATTTTATTAATAGAATAAGTAGGAGTTTTTTTCATATTGATGATAGGACAAATACTCTTATGTTTATTAATAATACGATTAAAAAAGGATTTGAGTTTTTTTCAAAGCATGTGGAGAATAATAATTCATTTGATAATATAGTGTGTCAAAATTTATTGTATGATTTAAAGAACAGTACAAATGGATTATTAAATCTTAAAGAGACTTATTCGGATGATATAATGTTTATATGTAAGATAGATTCTCTTATAGAAGAGATAAATGCGAGATTGATAGAAATAAATAATAAATATAATATGAAGTGTATAAAGAATGATTCTGATGAAAAAGAAAAAATTTTATTATAATTTTTCTTTTAATAAATATAAATGTCGAATGAATCGAATGGATCGAATGTGTGTACAAGTCAGGATTCATATAATCAAGCCTTTAGTGAGGCTTTAGATGAGTATAAAAAGGAACAAGAAGTAAGATATGGTTTTAGATGTGATGAAAATGATTTTGGTTGTAAAATTAGTGTTTTAATTATGTCTATTATAATGATAATATTTTATTTATGGGCTTTATTAATAGCATTAAAGATAAAAGATAAGGAGCATAGAACATTACATGTTTTATTTGCTTTAGCAACAGGTCCATTGTATGTTTTATCTCATTACGCTTCAATGTTAGGAAGTGAAAATGGATTAAATCTTAATTAAAAATAGTTATTCATTATTTTTAATTAATGAATAATTATCCAAAAATTTTTGGATAGAGTGTTTTAGTAACACTATTATATATCATTTCGTCTATAAATAAGTCTTCAAAATCGTATCCATAAATTTTAAAAACACCATCTGTATTATTTCTATTTGATATTCCTCTGATATTTTTTGGTATTATTTTTCCAATATATTCAGTATAAATTAGACCATTATTACAATTATTACATGTAAAGAGTTTCTTTCGGCATAATGGACAAGTATTTTTATTGTTATTTATCCATTCATATATACAGTCTTTGTGGTAGAGGTGATTACAAGAAGTTTTTTTAGAAGGATTTGTTAATGAATCAATTGATTCAAGACAGATAGAACATTGATTAGAACATTGATTAGAATCTTCATTATCTACAAAGTCTAGAAGAGAATTTGTTATATTATCTATAGAATTAAGAGTACAATTACATTGATTTATTATATTAAATTTTTTGATAGAACAAGTATTTTCTTCTTCTTTATAAATCCATTTATATACTTTTTTTATTTTATCGACAAGAGATGATAATGAAAATCCAAGGTCGCTATCAGAAGATATAAGTATATTTTTTGTTTTTTCTAAAGGAAAAGATATACTTAGATTAATTTTTGTATCTGGTATAACTATATTATTAAAAAATAATAATTCACCGTCTATTGTATAAGGATTATTTTTTTGAAATTCGTCTAGTTGTATAGATGAAAGGTTTAATTTCATGTTATATTGACATTTTCCTTCTTTATAATCTGGATTTTCTACCAGACTAAATACTACAGAATTATCCTCTGTATATTCTTGTAAATAAGCTAATTTGCACATATCAGTGCATATATGCTTTGAATATAATTTTATTTTCCATATGGCAGAAGTTGTTCTAAGAGGATATATCCTTGTATTTTTCATATTTAATTAATATTAATTAAATATATTTTTATTTTTAATAAATATTAAACATTTAAACAATAACTTTTTCCACATAACTGTCTTGGATTATTTCCCATATTTTCACCACAATCTAAACAATGCCAATTATCAGTTTTTTCATTATAACCATAAACTTTATCAATGGGAAAGCGAGATTCGCCTGCACTCTGAGCCCGAAGGGCGATATCTGATTCAATAACTACGTTAATCATGTCATTTGGATCTATAATAACCTGTTTTAAATCATAGTATTGAGTGATTAAATTTTGTTTATAAAAACTTTTTTTTAAACTCTTGAACATATTCTTTAAGACCTCTTTAATAAATTATATTAATAGAGTTAAAGAATTTAAAATTCATGTTTAAATTTTTGTATTTAGTTTTATATATACATCTAACATACTGAAGATATGTCCGATTCTTGAATTTTTATAATTGTCTCTTGTTCCCCTCTTTTTTACATTTTTATACATATTAACAAGAAGATCAATATGTAAATCTGGTTTATCTAAAACCTTATTTAACAAAATATCTTCATCAGGGTTTTCTGGAGGTAAGCATACAGGAAGGCATTCAGACTCGCCACAACAACCATAAGACGATATCCAAACAGAATTTGGATTCGTTGGATCAAATTGTTCCTGTCTAATCATACAAGAACTTAGATCACAAAATCTTCGTACACTTGCGTTTTCAACCAAAAAGTCTCCGATTGTTTCTTTTCCAGGTGGTTGAACATTTTTAAAGAGAGGTGATGCTATCTTTCCAGAATTTGGTTTACTTGTATCTTGATTTCTTGATAAAAATTCACACGCACCATCCCAGTTTTTAGAGCACTTTTCTGCCATATAAAGTTGTGAGTTTAGCTTTGTTGGTCCATATAAATATGCCATTGCTCCAATATCAAAACTTGCATCAGGGTCTTTGTATATTGATGCAACAACAGGGTCCATTGATAATTTTGGATTTAAGCTAGTTCCAAATTGGGAAATTTGTACATAAGGAAATGAACGATTACAACTCATTTATTTATACAATAAATATAAAATTAATTATTATAGAAATACTTTTTAATAAAATAAAATATAATGTATTCATTTAAAACAACTGAAAATGTATATGAGTGGATAAGCTGTATTATAAAAGATAAATTGTATTTTGGACCATTTCCCAACCAAAATATGATAGACTGTCTCTTTAAAGAAAACTTTGATATCATTGTCAACTTAACAATGGATAATGAAAATATCTTTGCCGACTTTTCTAATGATCTAAACGATATAAAAGAAGAAATACAAACCTATAGAATTCCTAAAAACAAATATATTTCTTATCAAATAAAAGATAATAATGTACCAGAATGCCCTCTATCATACTGTTCTTTTATTACAAAGTTAAAGAAATTGTATTTAAAAGATCAAAAAATTTATATTCATTGTAGAGGTGGTCATGGAAGAAGTGGAATGTTATCAGTTTCATTATTATTATCTATCTTTCCAGATAAGAATATAAAGGAAGTAATCGATTTAGTAAATCAATCTCATATTGATAGAATTATACTTCGAAAAAAATGGAAGAATAAAAAAACACCATTTAATTATAATCAATACATGTTCTTACTAAAGGTACACAAGAACATTTATATAAATAATATCAATAAATATTATAACTGGCTTATTTTTAATGATCCCATCTGCTATGAAAAACAAAAATATGACACTATATATAGCTTTTATAATAATTCTATCTTGGATTATAATATTAAAATAGAACAAATCAAAAACAACTTTAAATCTAAAATTAAAACAAATAAAGATATAGAATATAAATTCTACTTGACTTACCTTAAAAATCTTATCATAACAGATTGTGACAATATTCAGTTTTGTAAAGACTATTCAAACATACTATACCAAATTAGAGACGAATTATTAGATCCTTAAAATATAATATACAGATACAGATACCTTATTATAAATTCCTAAACAAATTTTATTTATACATTTAACAAATTTTATAATAGACACAGCAGTCTCATTTTATAACAACAATCTATTTTTAAATATATTTAAAGAATTGAACTAATATATAGATAGCTATACAACTATTCTAAAGCTCGCGTAGCTCAATCGGTAGAGCGTTGGTCTTATGAGCCAAAGGTCGGCAGTTCAATTCTGCCCGTGAGCATATCTTAATCCAGATCTGGATTAAGATAATCTTAAATTAAAAAATATACATAAATATAAAATGAGTTCTGGTAAAAATGCCATAGCAACATTACAAAGCCAATCCGTAACAGGTTTTGTTTTCTTTCATCAATGTGACGCTCAAAAACCTGTTAAAGTTAAATTTTATATAAATGGTCCCCCTAACCAAACACACGCTATCCATATACATGAATTTGGTGATCTAAGAAAAGGATGCGAATCACTCGGTTCTCACTTCAATCCAACAATGGAAACACATGGAAATATATTCCATAATATGCCAAGACATGCTGGAGACTTAATTAATAATATAGTTTTTAATAAAGACGGATTATTTCATTATGAATATAATGATCATTCTATAAGTTTATATCCAAATATTTACTCTATTATTGGTAGATCAATTGTTATTCATGAAAAACCAGATGACTTAGGACTTGGAAAAGGAAAAAATAAAGAAGAATCACTAAAAACAGGAAATGCCGGAAAAAGAATATGCTGTGCAATTATAGGATTAGCTATCAATGAACATTTCTAAATTTATTATATTTTAATAATAAATTTTTACCATCAAAGAAGATCATATTAAATTTACTTTCTAATCTTTTTAATATAAAAAAAACAACCAAAAAGAGCTAACAATAAAATTCCAACAATAAAATAAGAATTAGTATATCTTTCTCTCTTAGTTCTTTCTTCTAATAACTTCTTTTTATACTCTTTATCCTCTTCTTCATCCTCTTCTTCATCCTCTTCGTCATCTTCATTATAATTATAATTACCATTATCCAAATTATTATATTTATTATCGGTTCTTAATCTATTCAATTTTTTTTTTAATACTTCACGTGTTTCTTTAGACATATCTGGATTAAGTTTCTTTTTATTTCTAATTATATCCATACCATTATCCATATCATTATCCATATCATTATCCATATCATTATCCATATCATTATCCATATCATTATCCATACCATTATCCATATCATTATCCATATCATTATCCATACCGTTATTCATACCGTTATTCATACCATATTGGATATCTTTTTCATTATCTCTAAATCTTACTTGTTTTATAGGGGCAGGTAATTCTTTCATATGAATAACTAAATAAGCTTTAATATATTTATCATCTTTCTCTTCTGAATTTTTCCTTATAGCAATATAATGATTCATATGTGTATCATTTTGATATGTAATTCTTTTAGAATATTTTCCTCTTTGAGTTTCTTCAAATTTTATCGATCCATTATCCAGTTCTTCTTGATTTAAAACACAAATGTTTACCTTTTTAGAGGGGTCTTCAGTTTGAAAAACAAATTCCGATTGAAAATTTTTTTTTGTTCCATTTAAATCAATCAATTGCATTGTATTTCCAACTTGTATTTCTTTCTTTACCTCATAGACATTATCATTACTATCCATTTTATTTATTTCATTGTTATTTTTATAAGTTAGTTTTAAAAATATACTCTTAATATAAAAATATATAAACATATATATAATACCGTTATATATAAACATATATATAATGCCGTTAAAAAGAGACGTAATATATCCAATATTTTTAAAGTGTATATCTTATTCTGAAAACGATACATTTTGGAAAGAAACATTCGAAGAATTATCCTATGGTATATGTTTTCAAGGTTCTTATATAAATAAAGGTTTTATATGTTCAAATGTTAAAGGAAAAGAATTTACTTATAAATTTATAGATAAAGAACCAGAAAAAATATACCATGATATTACAAAACTTTTTAAAGAAAAACTAAATATCATGAGTAAAAATGATAGAATTATACTTATTAATGAATTTGAAGAAGTAGAAAAAAATATGAAAAATATTAAAAACTCTGACTGGAATGATATAAAAAAGAAAAGTCTTAAAGATATTCTCTTTCAAAACTTTCTCATAAAATCTAAACAAGAATATGAACTATCAGATTATCAACTAAAAAAAATATATAACTCTATTAATCTCGGTTTAATGCTAAAGTCTATAAAAAATACTGATATCATTTACGATAAAGGAGAAATTAAAGAAATTAAAGGAATTAATTTTTCAAAAGGTAAATATCGAATAGATATAGATATTTATTCAGGTTTGGATGAAGAAGTCTCAAAGGTATCTGAAAAGAAAGATAAAAAACTCTTACGTTATCTCTAATTATAGCCCAAAGGGCGTATACGCTCCGCTATATTAATCTCAAAAAATTAATAATTCAATTTATTTATTTAGCTTTAAATCTTAATCTCATGGGTACTCCAATCTCTGATATTATATTTTTGTCTTTTTTCAATATTTCTCTTTATCTTACATCGTTTTAAATGCTTGATATGGTTCATTAATTATATTGGATGATTCACTATATAAGGAACTTTCTGGTTCACTTTCTGATTCATTTCCTGATTCACTATCTAAGGAACTTTCTGCTTCACTTTCTGATAAATTTTCAATTAATTCTTCTGGTTCAGAATCATCAACAGGTTTTACATAACTTTTCCACATTTTTCCTATCTCTTTCATTTTTTCTTTTGGGGTTAGACTTGGATCAAGTTTGTTCATATATTTCTTTACAAATTTGTTGTATTCACTTAGTTTACGCTTCTGTTTACCAGCTGATTTACGACCTGTCTTTTTTGGTGATTTTTTAACCGACTTACGACGAGAAACACGTCGTGACTTACGACCTGACTTTTTAACAGACTTACGGCGAGAAACACGACGTGACTTACGACCTGACTTTTTAACAGACTTACGGCGAGAAACACGACGTGACTTACGACCTGATTTTTTAACAGACTTACGGCGAGAAACACGACGTGACTTACGACCTGATTTTTTAACAGACTTGCGACGAGAAACGCGACGTGACTTACGGCCTGATTTTTTAACAGACTTACGTCCTGATTTACGACGAGAAACACGACGTGACTTACGTCCTGATTTACGACCTGACTTTCGTCGAGAAGCACCTCCTGATTTACGAGAGACTCGTTCTGACTTACGACCTGACTTTTTTAGTGACTTACGACGTGATGGCATTTATTAATATTAAAAAAAAAGATTTTTTTTTAATATTATTTAATTACAAAATTGTTTTATAAAATGAAAACCAGATATATGAAGAGTTTACTAAACAAAGAATATAATAAGGATAATAAGGATAAAAAGATTATTTCTCTTTTAGATAACAAAGACGAAGAATCAAATGAGGAATCAAATGATGAGGAAGAGGAAGAGGAAGAATCATTTGAGGAAGAAGAAGAGGAAGAATCAAATGATGAGGAAGAAGAAGAGGAAGAATCAAATGATGAGGAAGAAGAAGAGGAAGAATCAAATGATGAGGAAGAAGAAGAGGAAGAATCAAATGATGAGGAAGAATCAAATTATGAGGAAAAGGAAGAATCAAATGAGGAGGAAGAATCAAACGAGGAAGAAGAAGAATATATAAATTTATATGATATAATAAAAAAATATGGATTAACAGAAGAAGAAGCAATAAATATGGAAAATTTTGATAGCGATGAGATAGAGAAGTTGTGTGATATCAAAAAGTCTAATGTAGAAGTCTATAATAATTTTATGAGGGCAAAAAATATTATTAAAGAGAGAGAGATATCGATAGTAGATATAGTTAATGCTGATATTCCTGATGAAAAGAGGGCAAATTTGATAGAGCAGGTTGATTGTCTAAAACAATTGATACCATATACAGAGGAATATTTAATGATAAGAGATCGTTTAAGACATGTGTATCTAAATTATTTATCAGAGTTTTCTTCGAGTAAAGTTTCTATAGAGTCTAATTTAAATAAAAAATTTGCAGAGAGTGATTCGTTGGGTTTTAAAAGAAAACTAAAACGGATAATTTGTTCTGAAAATAATAGGAAAGTTTTAGAAGAAAAAATAGATGAGTTTGAAGATACAGAAAAGGGTGATGAAAAATCAAAATTAAAGAGATGGTTATCAAATGCATTAATTTTACCTTTTGATCAGACTTTAAGTATGACAAATGAAAAAAATACAAGCTTAAAGATAAAGGAAACAAATGAGTTTTTAGATAAAAAATTATACGGTATGAAGTCGGTAAAAGAAAGGTTATTATTATTTCTTAATAAAAAATTAAGAGAGACAAATAGTAGAGGATGTAATATAGCATTAGTTGGAAAACCTGGTGTTGGAAAATGTCTTCATCCAGATACTCCTGTTATTATGTATGATCTAAGTATGAGGTTAGCAAGATATGTAAAAGTTGGAGATTTGTTACTTGGGGATGATGGATCACCAAGAAGTGTTTTATCTATAAATAATGGAAGAGAAGAGATGTTTCGTGTTATACAAGAATTTGGAAGGGAGTATGTTGTTAATAAAAGTCATATTCTTACTCTTAATAAAAATAATAAAACACTAGATATTCCACTTGTTGATGTTATAAATAATTGTAATGACTATTCTCCTGTATCTTGTTCTTATAATGGTTCTATATATTATAGTAGAGCAAAAGAACTTGGAAGAGTAATGGGTTTAAAATTAAATAATGACGATAATATTTTTTCTAAAGATTTGAATAGAATTCCAGATGGATATAGAAATTGGGATTTAGATTCAAAGAGAGAATTTTTTCAAGGTTTAATAGAGACATCTGAATTATCATGTTATAATAATAAATCTATTAATATTTATATGAGTAAAGACAAACCAATATATACTACAATAGATTTGTTAAGAAGTTGTGGATTTAGATGTATCTATAGTGATAACTTTTTAAAAATTCTGGATTATGATGTTAATGAAAAAATGGATATTGTTAGTATAGGTGAAGGAGAGTATTACGGGTTTACCCTTGATATGAATGAACGTTTTGTATTAGGAGATTGGACAGTTACACATAATACTGCGATAGCAAAGGCTTTATCAGAGTGTCTAAATATACCATTTGTTCAATTAAGTTTTGGAGGAGTAAATAACCCAGAATTTTTAATGGGTCATGAATATACCTATATAGGAAGTAGACCAGGAGAAATTTCAAGATGTTTGACAAGAATGGGAGCTAAAAATGGTATAATATTTCTTGATGAATTTGACAAGGCTACCGATAAAAAAGATATCATGTCATCCCTCTTACATGTTACTGATTTTTCCCAAAACAATGAATTTAGGGATAATTATTTTCCAGAGCTTACTCAAGATCTAAATAAGATATGGTTTATCTATAGTATGAATGAACTTCCATCTGATCCAGCAATGTTAGATAGACTTGAAGTAATAAAAGTGGATGAGTATACGACGAATGATAGAATACTAATATCTAAAAACTATTTATTTCCAAAGTATATATCAGAGTTATCTCAAGATATTGGAAATAATATTATAATAACAGATTGTGGAATAAAGAAAGTTGTTGACTATTCTTCTGGAGGTCTTGATAAAAAGGGTGTAAGAGATCTTGAAAGATATATAAATGTTATTATAGAAAAAGTATACTTTTACCTGTCTAATAGAGATGTCAATTTTGAGTATGAATGGTTCAAAAAGATGTCTAAATTAGATAAAGATGGAAAAGTCATAGTGAATGAAGATCTTGTTACAAAGATATTAGAAGATTTAAGATCTAATAGTGATAATAGTTTTCTTAGTATGTATACATAAACAAATATAGTATTATCCAGTTCTATTTTTAGAATTATAAATAAGAAATAAAATATAAATATTAATAAATGAAATTAATATTTATTCTTTCCGTATTTATATTATTAATATTACTTATATTAACGTCTTTGTTAATAAAATATTATAAAGTAAATAAAGATAATTTTGATAACAAAAAAAACAAAAAAGCGATATGTATTTTAAGCACTAAACTTACAGATATTTTATATAACTTTGTTACCGATTTAAAAGATAGTGATTCTAACAATTTATATGATTATTATATATGTGTAGATAAAATATTAAATGAAAAGGATTTTTTAAAGTATAATCAAAATAATATAAACATAATAAATATAGAAAATAAGATACCTGAATCTTACGGATTTAAAGGATCAGTTTTATATTTTCCTAAAAATGCATGTTCAAGAGATAAAGCTTTATATTATTTTTCAATGCTAAATACTTCTTATAATCATACATGGTTCATAGAAGAAGATGTTTTTTTCTATAATCTTAACACAATCATTAGAATGGATAATAAATATAATGATTCAATTGATTTATTATTAAGAGATCTTACTATCAAAAAAGAAAGGAATCCATTAACTTGGTATTGGCCTATAATAGAAAGAAAAATAGAACTTCCTTGGGCTTGTGGAATGATATGTATTATCAGAATTTCAAAAACTTTATTGGAAAAGATCAAAGATTACGCTTTAAAAAATAAAACTTTATTTTTAGATGAGGCATTATTTTCTACTATCGCTCTTCATAATAATCTAAAAATATATACACCAAATGAATTTCAAACAGTATATGAAAATGATTGGGCAAAAATGAAGGATAATAATTGGGATGTAAATAAAGTACATGGTAGAGTAAATATGAACATTTTTTTTCATCCGGTAAAAAATTTAGATGATCAAATAAAATATAGAGAAATGATAAAAAAAGGAAATCTGCAAGTATAATTTTTTTTAATTATAAAACTTATAATTAAAATGAGGCATATTGTAGTTTCTATGATAACATTATTATTGTTATTTATAATATATTATCCTGTATACAAAATATATAAAAGAATTAAAAGAAGGACTCCTAATCCCATTAAATGTCCAGAAAATTGTTAATAATTCATTATCGATTGTTCTATCTGAATCCTTCAGTCTATATTTCTATCATTATAATTAAGAATAATTACTATTCAATATCATCTTCAATATCATCTTCAATATCATCTTCAATATCATCTTCAATATCATCTTCAATATCATCTTCAATATCATCTTCAATATCATCTTCAATATCATCGTAAACAATATTACTTAAATGAACCTTTAATTTATTCTTAAAATATAATGATAAATTATTATCATTCCCAACTTTATTATAATCTTGAAAAAAATCAAAATATCCTTTCCAAGTAATGGTATAAATAAAATAATACTTAAAATTTTTATTTATTTCTTTTTTTATCTCTGTCATCCCAAGATTATGAATATATTTATTTATAATGATTTCAATATCATAAGGCAATAACTTTAGATCTTTTAGATACATTTTAAATTATTTATTTAATCTCTTTTAACACTATCTAAATCATTTTTAATTTCATTATTATTATTATTTTTTTAATTTTATTATTACATATGATCAGCTGATCTTGTAACAGCCTTATTATAGTTCTTCATATGTAAAAGACGAGCATTAACCAACTTTCTGATAACAGGCTTATCTACATCATTATTGTTATTATTGTTATTATTGTTATTATTGTTATTATTATTGTTGACTAATTCTCGGGTTGATAGCATAGAAGAAGTACGAGCATTACCAGCATTACCAGAATTACTAGAACGAGTATTTAAAGAAGAAATTTGGACATGTCCAGTTTTTTTATTTAGGACATTTGAAGCAAATAAATTATTTCCATTTTCAAAAACATTTGGTTCTGGTTTTTCTTCAGTTGACTTATCTAAAGAAGAAGAAACAGGGTTTCTTGCGAACTTTCTTGCTATAGCCTGTGATCTAAAAGATTGCTTAATACCAAAAGTGTTACTCATTTTATTTGAATTAGATTTTTTCTTTTAAATCTTTTTAAAAAAGAAAAAAATAAATAAAATAATAAATGACATCTTGTTTTGGAACAAATACATATAAAGATTTAATACAAGCCTACGACCTTGCCGATCTAAAAAGATGTCCTCCACCAAAAACTGTATATAATCCAAACTCTATTATGGGATTTTTAGAATCTAATGAAAATTTTAAAATATTCTCATATCTATTAAAAATTTCAAATACAGACTTTATTGCTAATCAAAAAGAATTTATGTCAACTCTATTCATAACAGACGACGAAACACTTAAAACTCAATTAGGAGAAGATTTCTTCATGAAATTAGATAGAAGTAGTGCTCTAAAACTTGTAAATCTTCATATATTACCAAGAGTCATAGGAAAAAATACACTATTAGGTAGACGCGTTGCTATACTGGATACTAAAAACTCATCTTCACAAATATCAATGATGAATAATAAAGGACAGATCACCCTTATTTCTCTAAATAAAAAATTTAATATTATATCAGAAGAAATAAGAAAAGATAATGGAATTATTTATGTTTTAGATGGATTCTTTATTCCAGAAAACTTCTCTTTTTAGTATATTTAAATTAAATAAAGAACTACATAAAATATTTTATATAATTATATAAAATATGCCAAAGACTTCCCGTAAAACATCAAGGACATCAAGGAAGACTTCTCGTAAAACGTCAAGAAAGACTTCCCGTAAAACATCAAGGACGTCAAAGAAATCAAGAAAGACTTCCCGTAAAACATCAAGAACATCAAAGAAGACTTCCCGTAAAACATCAAGAACATCAAAGAAATCAAGGAAGACTTCTCGTAAAACGTCAAGGAAATCAAGAAAGACTTCCCGTAAAACATCAAGAACATCAAAGAAGACTTCCCGTAAAACATCAAGAACATCAAGAACATCAAAGAAGACTTCCCGTAAAACATCAAGAACATCAAGAACATCAAAGAAATCAAGGAAGACTTCTCGTAAAACGTCAAGGAAATCAAGAAAGACTTCTCGTAAAACGTCAAGGAAATCAAGAAAGACTTCTCGTAAAACACAAAAAAATATATTCCCTCTTATAAATAAAAATTATATACCAAAACAATTATATGGAAATGGTCTTATAATTAATAACAAGAAAATAACTTCAATATCTGGACCCGTAAGTTTTTATTACTTAAGACCAAAACAAGAAGTTTATAGAGATGGTAACGGTAAGTATTTTCCTTTAGTTGTTTTATTTGGTGATTATCATAGGTCAGATAAAAATTATTGTGTAGAATGTAATTGTAATATTCCAAATAAATCTTGTTGTTATAAATTATCAGATCCATCTTTTCTTATATCTATCGATAGTCTATCTAATTATGGACATACAATTGATTTTTATACAGAGACCTTTTTTGAGGGAACAAGTACTGGTTTTAGAGGAGGGATGATGGAAGACATGACAACTGGTGATATAGTAACGTGTTATAATCAAAATTTAAGAAACACATCTTTTGATCGATGTCCAACAAAAAATATAAGATGGCAAGCTGGAGATGTAAGAGTTGCTGGAGAGGCTATGATTAATTTATATAGTCCAAGTTATATGGCTAAATTTAATAATTCAAGTATAAAATATATGTCAAATTCTTATATAGAATTTCAGTTATCTTTTTTACTTGAATTATTAAAACACATAGACATAAATATATATAAAAAAACATTTATAAATCTATTACCTAAAACATCTTTTAAAAACTTAAAGTTTTTCCAAAACTTTTTATTGGAATTATTTGATGGCGATAAGTTTAGTTTTAAAAAATTTTCAAATATACTTTTTGGCATGATGAATATAAAAAACAGTGCTATATATAAACAAATAAGAAAACAAACTTTTAAAAATTTTAATAACGTTAGTCTATGGAATAATTTTTATACACATTCATTAGAATATTATACATCTTCTTATTCTTATAAAATTGATGCAAGTGAATATAAAAGTGTTATTTTAAATTTAGATAAAATTGTTTCAGGAGAAATTATTTTATCTACAAAAGATGCCTTAATAATGGGTAGAATACATTCCGATATTTCAGTACCCCTTCTTGATATATATGTTATTTCAAGAATGTTTAAGCAACCTACTGGTGGTAAAAGATCCGATTTATCCTTTTATTATTTTGGAAATTCTCATATTATAAATATAATAGAGAATTTAGTATCAACAGGAGCGTATGAAGTTGTTATTTCAAAAACTGTAAATTATGATAATAATAATGAAGTAAGACGATGTTTAGATTTAACTGATATTAAACTCAATTTAGACGAAGAACTTAAAAAACATAAAAAGTAAGAAGTACGAATTAATTTTATATTATAATCTAATATAAAATATTTTATTTTTTATTTTATTAATACATTTACTTGCTTTCAACCTTTGGTTCAGCCTTAATAAAGTGATGTTGAATGTGCTTCTGAAGATTGTAGTAAGTTAGTGGCTCATGAGTACCAAGAAGCTTACCAAGCTTGTCATCAGGAGTAAACTGACGACGATCAGCCTGATTTTGTAGATTGTTAGTCTTTACATACTGACAGATAGCCTTGGTTACATCTACACGTGATACAAGTTGGTCATCACGTAGATTGGTGAACTTTTGCATGTCACGACTAATCTTTACTGGCTTCATAAAGCCAGAGTTAGTTGAACGAGGGGCATTCTGTCGACGAGTACGTTTAGCCGATACTCGCATAGAATCACTCTTTAGCTGACGAACCTGCTTGGTTACACTACGTAGGAAACGAACACCGCGAACCTTGACCTTCTCATCACTGCGTAGAGATTCTACTTCAGTATCAAGTAGGGCAAGCAAAGAATCAAACGACTTTTCAAGATCCTCACGAGTAACTTGACGACGCTGCTTACGAACAGGAGCAGAGGCTTCCGAAGAAGAAGCTTCAGCTGCAACAGATTCAACAGATTCAACTACACTCTGGGGAACTGGAACAGACTGGGGAACTGGCTCTTGAACAGCCTTACTCTTTGAACGGGAAGCAGACTTCTGAACCTGTTCAACAGCAGCCTTTGCAGCTGCAGTAGCTACTTCAGAGACAGTTGAGGTTACCTTTGCGGATGAAGTTGAGTTCTTAGTTTGCTTAGCCATTTTTTAATAAAGAGGCTAATCTTTAAGCTTCAATTAAAAAAACACAAATCTGTCCGATAATTAAGGTTTAAAAATAAAAAAATAATTGATAATTTTTATTTTAATTAAGAGATCTTAATGGTTTTTTAAAAGATACAAAGAAAAACTTAATTTTCATTTTACTAAACGTGTATTGTTGATGTTTTAGATGTTTTATATTATTTGACTAAAATATATTTATAATAACTTAAAAGAATTATTATCATTAATATAAATGCAATCAGATACAGACATCAAATTAGAAATAAAAAATTCTCCATCAGAAAACGATCAAAACTTTTTAAAACTAATAAAAAAGATCGAAGCAATTAAACTTGACCGAAATAATATTATTCCAACTCTTCATACTATTATGGAAGCCGTAGAAGTAATCGATAAAACTCTAAAAGGATCAACCAAAAAAGATTTAGCTATCAAAGCCATAAAATGGCTCACCAACGCCCAAATAAATCTATTAGAAGCCGATAAACTATTACTAAATATGCTAATCGATCAAGTTGTACCACCAACAATTGATATTATTGTCGATGTTAGCAACGGTATAAGTAATCTGGTAAAGACCAAATGTTCATGTTTCTAATCTTTCTACTCTTTCTAATCTTTCTAATCTTTCTAATCTTTCTAATAATTAAATATTAATATTTAATTATCTTTATCGTGAAGTAATACTTGCTAAATGACTTCTGAATTTACTTGAATCATCTTTTATATCAAGTACTTCAGTCACCTTTGTCATATGAATATACTGGGCATCATGATTTACTCCATCTTCTGTTTCCCATAATTTCTTTCCTGTACTATGTGCCGTATCAAATATATTGGCATTGTTTAAACTTGTGATTAATTTAGCAGCCTTTGGATCACTCTCGATATAACCATGCTTATTAATAAATTCAAACTTTTGTCTTGATACATCTGTACACTCATAGATTGACTCTCCTTTTTCATTTTGGAGAAGATGTTTTTTCAACATTTCAGCAAGTCCTTTTTGTCCATTAGATAATACATCAGGTGTAAGATGTTGTTCGAGAACATTACTTATTTTCTTAACGTCGTTTATATCAAAAGATTGATGTATATTATTTTGTGTTCTAATTCTATTATCATTATTACTAACTTGACTTATAGTTTTAGGTTGTTTAGCAATGTCAGATATAGTATTATTAGATTTTTCAAGATTACTCTTTAGTTCTTCTATTATTTTATTTTTCATTAAACTTTCCATTTTTGACTCGGAAAGTAGTATCTTATAATTATTTAATTCTCTTTCTTTTTCTATTTCTTTTTCTTCCCATAGGGATTTATATTTTTTTAAGTCCTTTTCTTTTTCTATTTCTTTTTCTTTTTCTTTCAATAGGAATTTATATTTTTTTAATTCTTCTTCCTTTTCTTCCAAAAGAGATTTATATTTTTTTAATTCTTCCTCTTTTTTTTCATATAAAGATATACATTTTTCAACGTCATTCTTATCTTTTGATTTACACATATTTATATGACTATTAAGTCTTTGTTGTGTAGATAAAATCTTAGAACAATATTCACATCTGTACTCTTCATTTTTTATTCCTTGTTTTTGTAAACAATATTTAGTAGTTTTTTGATGTTTACCCAGGGATGCTTTTGATGTAAAATTTTTATTACAAAATTTGCATAATTCATCCATTATTTATATATACTTATATCTTTTTAAAATGTTAATTTTTTGGATTTTTTGTTAAATTTCTTGAATTTTTGTTAGATTTTTGAATTTTTGTTGGATTTAGATTTTTTTATTTAGAGGTCGTATAAATTTTTTATTTTAAACCATAAAACAGTTCATTTTTTAATATATTTTTTATTAAAAAAAATTATTTTATTAGAAAGTTCCCAAAAATATTTTTAGGCATACACAAATTTTGTGTGTGTGTCTTTTTTTTTATTGGACTTTTCTAAAATAATTTTACTTTCTAAAATAATTATAACTTTCTAAAAATAACTTTACTTTCTAAAATTATTTTACTTCCTAGAATAATTTTACTTTCTAAAATAATTATAACTTTCTAAAAATAACTTTACTTTCTAAAATAATTATAACTTTCTAAAAATAACTTTACTTTCTAAAAATAATTTTACTTTCTAAAATAATTTTACTTTCTAAAATAATTTTACTTTCTAAAATAATTATAACTTTCTAAAAATAACTTTACTTTCTAAAATAATTTTACTTTCTAAAATAATTTTACTTTCTAAAATAATTATAACTTTCTAAAAATAACTTTACTTTCTAAAAATAATTTTACTTTCTAAAATAATTTTACTTTCTAAAATAATTTTACTTTCTAAAATAATTATAACTTTCTAAAAATAACTTTACTTTCTAAAAATAACTTTACTTTCTAAAATAATTATAACTTTCTAAAAATAACTTTACTTTCTAAAAATAACTTTACTTTCTAAAAATAACTTTATTTCAATTACGACATTTATAATTGAAATATATTTTTTTCTACTTATTATATGCTTCATTAAATTCCAAATAAAAATCATCTTCATCACCATATAGAGGAACACCTACAGTATAAGAAGGTATCTCTCTACTACTTTTAGAGTCTTTTGTTTTATCTACTGAAAACTTTTCTTTTGTTTGGAGTTTATTTGTAACTTCAATTAGAAAAGATCTTATATCTGTTTCTGTATGTGGTCCATCATATCTAATAAAAGGTTTTCCGTTAACATATAATATAATAAGAGGTACATATTTAATAGGTGATATAGAATTTCTTGACATTAAAACAATATCAGTCTCAACTGTTACATTTATCATACCAAATTGACATCCTCCTATTGTTCCAGGAAGACGTTTGAAAATAGGAATCAAATTCTGGCAATGTTGACACTTTGTAGAATACATTAGTATTAAACTTATTCCTCTTATGTTATTACATACTATATCACCACGTTGTCCTGATTGAACAGAAAAATCGCATGCTTGTAAAAACAAAAGTCCACTCATTTTATTATTTTATTATATCTTTTTATATTGTTTATTAAAAGTATACAATACATAATTATACTTTATTCTTATAGAGTCTCATATATGTTTTAAAATATTATTAACATATTTAAAACAATATAACAGTATATAAAGCTATTATAAAGTGATGTGTGGCATATTTTTAATTTTTAGTAAACGAGGTGTATTTTCTGAGCAAATTACAAATTTGGTCTTAAAAAACTTTACTCGTCTTTCTAAACGTGGACCAGATATGAGCTCTCTTAAACTTATTAAACTTCCATATAATAGATATTGTATGATTGGTTTTCAGCGTCTTTCTATCAATGATATTAGCGAGAAAGGAATGCAGCCTTTTCAACTTTCCGGTAATTATACCATGTGTAATGGAGAAATCTACAACTATCATAATCTGAAATCTGAACATGAAGACTTTAAACCAGATGGAGATTCAGACTGTGAAATTCTACCTTATCTATTTTCACGCTATTCATTTGAAGAAGCCTTAAATAAGTTAGATTCCGTTTTTGCTATTTCCCATCTAAATTTGTCAACAAATACTCTATATCTTTCTAGAGATAGAATTGGTGTAAAACCCCTATTTTATGGTGAAAATGAAAACTTTTTTGGAATGGCAAGTGAAGTGAAAGCTCTTGTTGGTCTTTTTGACGATATTAAAGAATTACAACCTGCTTCTTATATGTCATATTCTTTGGATAACTATGATAAATCGTTTCATATTTATACAAGTATCCCAGAAGGAATGATTTATAAATATTTGTCTTATGATACCTGTTGTGAAGCTATTAACGATCTTCTCGTTAAAAGTGTTAAAAAGAGAATGTGCTTTGATAGAGAAATTGGATGTCTTCTTTCAGGTGGTCTTGACTCTTCTCTGATTGCTTCTATCTTATCAAAAGAGTTAAAGAAATCTGATAAAGTTCTTCATACATTCTCTATTGGATTTCCTGATTCTACTGATATTATATATGCCAGACAAGTTGCTAATTATATCGGTTCAGAACATCTTCAATATATTATTCAGTATAATGAAGCTATAACATATATTGAAGATGTTATTAAAACAATAGAAACATACGACACGACAACGATTAGAGCAAGTACACCCATGTATCTGTTGTGTAAATGGATTAATGAAAATTTTCCCCATAAAGTAATTTTTTCAGGTGAAGGAGCAGATGAACTACTATGTGGTTATTTATATTTCCATAAGGCACCAACAACTCTTGATGCTCATAATGATTCATTAAGGCTGATGAATGAACTATACAAGTATGATGTTTTACGAGCAGATAGATGTACTGCTGGAAATAGTTTAGAATTTAGAGAACCATTTCTTGATACTGATCTCGTTGATTTTGTTGTTGGTATAAATCCCGATTATAAAGCTCCAAGAAATGGATACGAGAAAGAAATTTTGAGACGGTCATTTTCTGATAACTATCTACCAGATAATATTTTATGGAGACGTAAAGCAGCATTTTCAGATGCTGTAAGTAGTAGTGAAAAGCCATGGTACAAATGGATTCAAGAATATGTTTCCAATATTAATCTAAAAGATTATGGAGGAACGCCTGAAAGTAATTATTACAAGTCTTTGTTTTATAAAAATTTTTCTGGTTATAACCTTGATTTACCTCTATGGTTACCTAAATGGAGTAATGTAGGAAATGAACCATCTGCAACTGTATTAGATGTATATAAAAAAGAAGAACATTAAAGTATATAAAAAAAAGTATATTATAAAAAAAAGTATATTATAAAATAAATTTATAATATAAAATAAAATGGCTTATACAACAGGATCCAATAATTCAGTAAAAAGAATCTCCACGTCTGGAAATTCTAATGACTCATCAAGTTGTAATTGTAAAAATGACTGTGATTGTCATGAAAATAAAAGATATTTTTCAATGAAAAAGGTACTTTTATTTATATTTTTGTTATTAGTATTAGGATCATTAGCATATTATTTGGGTAAAAATTCAAAACAAGATAATAATATAATTTAAACTATGAGATAAATAAAACAATGATTATTAAAAATTTACCAGAACTGGTATATTTTTTAAATATCTATAAAAATCCTTATTTAATATCTAATTATAAAGGTAATGATTGGGCTATTTATAACAAATATTCAAACAATATAAATACATTTAACTTATCTGATAATTTAAGCATGGTTTCTATAAAAAAGAATCAATATCATAAAATATATAAAAAAGACTTTATATACATGTTAGAAGGAGAACTTTTAATTGATTATAATAAAAGAATTAGCTCTTATTATTTATATAATATATACCAAAATAAAACTTTTTTACCTTTACAAGGTTTATCTGATTATAATACTTTTTTATATTATAAAAACATAGATCAACAATAGATCAAAAATAGATCAAAAATTTTATTAAATATTATTTAATAAAATCTTGATTTTCCA
>Ga0209390_10004151_pt1 | contig 22162 bp, 29 predicted proteins | sample BON01_FD_187212 | JGI IMG/M metagenome (GOLD analysis project Ga0209390, IMG submission 187212) | Freshwater microbial communities from Lake Bonney liftoff mats and glacier meltwater in Antarctica - BON-01 (SPAdes) (version 2) | ecosystem: Environmental > Aquatic > Freshwater > Ice > Glacier... | reverse complement strand
AAGTGATTCGTCATCCGACTCTGACTCTGAATCTGTGTCTATGTCTGATGATTTCCTTTGTACTTTACGTGTTACATTAATTTTAGAAACAAGTGATTCGTCATCCGAATCTGACTCTGACTCTTGTTTTGGTGATTTCTTTTGTACTTTACGTGTTACCTTAACTTTAGAAACAAGTGATTCGTCATCCGAATCTGAATCTGTGTCTATGTCTGATGATTTCCTTTGTACTTTACGTGTTACATTAACTTTAGAAACAAGTGATTCGTCATCTGTATCTGTATCTGACTCTGACTCTGAATCCGACTGTTGTTTTGGTGTTTTCTTTTTTTCTAATTCTAATTTTGATAATTTATTTTTCTTAGATTTCTTTTCTTTTTGAGAGTTTTTTCCATCATCTACTTCATAGTTTTGTTTAAGAAAAAACTCTTTGAATTTCTCTGCTTGATAGTTTCTAATCTTTTTGTTACAGTCAAGGTTTTCAATAGAGGCCGCATTCAATTTTCTTAAAAATATATTTATGATTTGTTGTTTAATATTAGATCTATTTCTCAAATAGAGATCAATCGATAAAATATCTTTATTTTGATCATTTCTTAGAAGATTTTCATCTAATATTTCTTCGAGTGACTTTTGTTCTTCTGGTTTTATCATGAATAATTCATAGATTTTTACAATTCTTTCATCTTGTGGTAGAGCTACATGACTTTTATACCTAATAGCTCTTCCTACGACTTGTTCTATTGTGGCCTTGTTCCATGAAGGTTCTAATATAATAACAAAGTTTGTTTTCTTTAGATCGAGACCTTCACCTCCTGCTTTACTTATAAGAAGAATTTTTGATTTTCCAGAGTTATAGGCGTTAACAACATCATTTCTCTTTTTAATACTCAATGATCCATTAATATGTAAATAAGATATACCTATATCTTTTAAACGCTTTTCTAATAGTTGATTTCCAGCTTTTAGAAAGTGGCTAAATATTAGAAATTTAGATTTTGGATTTTCCCTTATCTTTTTTAATACAAAATTTACTTTAGGTGAGTTTTCTAATTCTAAATTATTGGTTGCTCTTCTAACTCCATTATAAAAACATATCAAGTCACCTGTTCCAGCAAAATAACGAAATCTATCTTTAAATCCTAATTTATCTTGTTCTACTTGTTTATATTTCATAAGATAATCGTCAGACATCTTTATAAATATCTCTTCGTAATCAGTTTTTGGATAGTCTTTTTCTCTTTCTTTAGGATCTGGAGAAAACACGCTCACTTTACATTTTAAATACTCTATCATTTCCATTGGAGTCATATTTCTTAAAGAAGATCTTGATATAGAATCCTTCCCGTCTATCATTGCTAATAAATTTAATATATCATAAGGACTATTTACGATTGGAGTTGCTGTAAGTAAAAGGACCTTTTTAGCATTTTTAGCACAGTTTAATAAAGCAAGGGCATTTACACCTTTTTGTTTGTATTCACAATCATCAATATTATCTATATCATCATCATCACATTCTTTTTTCTTCTTTACTGTTTTGATAACTGTTCTTAAATTATGAGCTTCATCTAATATTAAAAGAGAATTATCGCAATCAATTTCTCCTCTTTTTGAAGCAATAGCAAAAGCTTGAATTGTATAGAAATAGTATCTTTTAAAATTTTTTCCAGAAACCCCGTATGTTTTCATCTCTTTTATAAAATTTCGTTGAAGACTTGTTGGTGTAACAACAAGTACTTTTCCATCTTTATTTTGTTTTATAAAACATTCAGCTGTTGTTACAGCTGTTAATGTTTTTCCTGATCCTACTGAATGGACAACAAGTAAACCTCTTATTTTCTCATCACTTATAAAATTAACTACTTTTCTTTGATGCTCTTTTAATGGGGTTTTACTATCTGTTATACATTTTATATCTTTATAACGTGAAATTGTTTTATCCTCTACATCACTTTCATCCTCTACATCATCTACATCCTCTACATCCTCTACATCAACCTCATCACTTTCAGCCTTATCCTCTATATCAGCCTTATCCTCTATATCACTACTATCACTACTATCACTACTATCACTACTATCACTACTATCACTACTATCACTACTATCAAAAAACTGTCTATATGTAGGTGGTTTAATTTTTCTTATTGTTTTTACAGGGACGTCTATAAAAGGTACAGAAAGCATGTCACATAATTTTTTTATTTTCATTTTTCTTGCTATTGTGAAAGAAGTAAGTCTTTTTTTTAATACCATTTCAATAAGCTCTGTTTTAGTGTAAGCATTTGGGTACTCCTTTACTTTTCTTGGGGTACAGACTCTTTCTTTATTTATAATATCTTTTTTTGTTTTTGGTGGTTCAGTTGTTACGTTAAGTTTTAATAGTTTACATAAGTCAATAATAGACATATTTTTTATTTCTGTTCTTGTAAATTTTTTAAACTTTCCTTTATCCATTTTTTTATAAACCATTTCAACTAATTCTTTCTTTAGATAAGCGTTAACTGTTGATGTTTTTTTTACTCCGCGTAGTTTTTCATCTTCAATATCTTCAACATCTTCAATATCTTCAATATCTTCAATATCTTCAATATCTTCAATATCGCTCATTATTTATTTATTTAATAAATAAATAATGTTTAGAAAATATTCTAATAAAAAATGTAATGACTTTTCATTATCAATTAAAATGTACAATATTATAAATAAAATAAGAGAAAATAAAGTTCAAAACAAGATTGAAAATAAGATTGAAAATAAGGTTCAAAATAAGGTTCAAAATAAGGTTCAAAATAAGGTTCAAAATAAAGTTCAAAACAATATTCAAAATATAAGAGAAAATACAGATCTATTAATATATCCAACTTTTAATATATTGATTGCTACAATAGGAAGAAATTCTCTTGAAATTTTAATAGAGTCTTTGTGTGATCAGTTAAAGGAAAATGATTGTATAACTATTATATTTGATAATAACAAGATAAGAAAAATAAAAAATATAAAAAAATTGAAATGTAAAGTTGTTATAATTAATGAGATAAAAAAACTTGGATATTGGGGTCATGGTATAAGAAATAAGTATGCAAGTTTGTTACAGAAAAAAGATTTTATTTTACATGCCGATGATGATGATACTTATTTTCCAGGTGCTTTTGATAAATTAAGAAAACTGTGTATAGATAAGGACGTAATATATATAGCAAGAATTATAATAAAGGAGAAGCTTTTACCTGATCCTAAAATAAAAACAATAAGTATAGGTAATATAAGTACACAATGTGGTATAATTCCATATAAATATAATAATAAATCTAAATGGGGAGATTTTTATGGGGGTGACGCAAGATTTTATTTAGGTTTGGTAAAGGTTTCAATAATTAAATTTATAGATGCCTGTATTTATAATTATGGAAATAAAATTGGTAATTTACGAGTATTTGAGAAAATCGAAGAAGGATATCAACCTTTCATAGTTTCAGAATAATAGCTTACATTAAATATATTATATAAAATAGGTATATAAAACTCATCTAATTTAATTTTGTCTGTCCTCAAAAAAGAAATAATCATATTTTTTAATTTTAATTTTTCAAGCGGTGATATTTTATCATCCCATCCGTAATCTAACCATCCATCTAAAAAATTAACCAGAGCATTTTCATACCCCTTATATAAATAAGGAGTTATAATATCTATTATAAAGTTTGGCATAAAAGGATTATTCATGGCTGTATATATATAAAAACTATTTACTTGATTACATATAATTGTTTTAAATAATACGATAATATCATTAGTATTACCTGTTTTGATAGAATATTCCAAGTCAGTTTCATCTTCATTATCTGAATACATTTTTATATTTTTTATATAAATATAAAAATGTATTCAATTTTATTTTTAAATCAGTAGCTAAGAATAATGACTAAATCGGTTATTTTATCTTTTAAAACATTTCCATTTTTTTTTAAAATAATAGTTTGTTTCTTATCAATTAGTTCTATTATTTTATCTCCTTTTATATTTAGTATGACTTTTTTATCTTCTTCTGTATACTCATTATTATTACATTTTATACATTTACATTCATTGCATACAACACGATGTATTATTATAATATTATTAAAAATTTGTTTAGTCTCGATAACTCTTTTATTATTACACTTTTCACATATATTTTTATTTAAGAGACATTCGTTGCATATCACAGATCTTTTATAATATATATTATATTCGTTATCTTCTCTTATAATATTTCTATCTATTTTTATGGTGTAAATTATATCTGTATCATAATTATTAAAATTTGGTATTCCAGGGTTTATATAAGGTATATTAGAAAAATTCTGAAAAAAGGTAGAAAAATTCTGAAAAAAGGTAGAAAAATTCTGAAATGACGAGTTATTAAAATTACTTTCTTGATTACTTTCTTGATTTAATATTGATATTCCTATATTGTGATAGAGTTCTCTCTTTTCTCTATCAGTAAGAATGTCTAAAATTTCTTTAACTTCAATAAATTTCTTTGAGGCTTCTTCTTTATTTTCATTCTTATCTGGATGATATTTTAATAAAAGTTTCTTACCAACTTTTCTTATCTCTTCGTCTGATATACCAGGTAATATATCAAGTTTATCATATAGTATTGTATCTTTCATTCTTTCATTTATTCCTTTTTATATTCTTATATTTATAATTATATCTAAATAAAAACATTCGTATTATATGAAAATAAATCTTCATAAGAGTCTTTATATTTTGTTGGATCTTTTCTTCTAAACTTAATATCAATACGATTTAACAATTTTATTTGATAATATGGACCATAAAGTGAATAAAAGAAACCATTTGCTGTTGAAAGTAAAATTCTATTACCTAATAAATCATGCGGTGGTTCATATGAACCATTTAATGATCTTGCTACTCCATATAATCCAGAAATAATACAATATGAAAATAATTTATTCTGTTTAATATATTGTAACATTTCTTCTTTATTTAAATGATTAATTATTTAAATACAAATATAAATATATTAAAGAAATGAAGAGAACAATACTTTCATCTCTATTATTTCTATATCCTATCAATGTATCCTATAAATATAGAGATCATTTAATGTTAAATTTAAATAGTTTAGGTATGGCAATATCTCTTATCAATCATTCTCATAGTTTTCATCATGATGATAGTCGTAGAAAAATATTTAGTATGATTGATCAGAAATATATGATATTTTTTGGTTTATTTATTTCTTATAGGTGTCTAAACAAAAATCCTAATTTTCATTCTTTTTTAAGAGTTTCTGGAAATATGTTATTAATTTCTTATATATATTTCTATTTACTTGAAGGGTATAAACAAAAATCAAGATCAATCGAATCTTATACTGAAACACAAAAATACATTCATATGTTATTACACTTTATAGCTATTATTGGTTTAACTAATACATACAAAAAATATTATCTTAAAAATTGAATAAATATATTTATATCTGGTTAATATATAATTAAATATTATATATTAAAATACAACTACGATAATAGTTATTATCTCTGTATTTAATTTTAAGGCTGTTAATAGTTTTATAAGCAAATCACTCCATAAGTATTTTAAGAATCTTTTGCCCAACCACCCCACGCTTTTAAAACTAATCTCAAGATGTTCTTAGCACAACTTGGTTTTCTAATCTTCTTCTCTAATAGAAGAGTATTAAAATCTTTCTTAAAAGCTTGTTTAGGTGGTAGACTTGAAAGACAGTTCTCACATCCAGCATCATCTACAAAATCGTCCAATTTCTCCCACGAACTAACCAACCCAATTACATGAACATGTTCATTATCATTTTGTACTGATGATTTTGATATGGCCATTCTATGGTTCTTATCTCTTACATCAAATACCAAATAATTAGCATTATTTTGTCTAATTAATTGTTCAAGAGGTATATTTACATGACAACTATCATATTGGAGGACTTTACCATAAAAGTTTAAGAGTAAAACTTCTTCATCGTCTAAATCTCTTGATGTAACTATCAAAAATACTGGATTATCAACAGATGCTAAAGAGTTATTTACGTTATTTACATTATTTACGTTATTTACGTTATTTACATTATTTACGTTATTTACGTTATTTGAGGCGGAATTAGCAAGATTATTTACACTTGCACTAGACAACTGTACCTGGTGTGGTACAATAACGTCAGGTAGGTTCATATTATCCAAAACGTTCATTTATTAATAGATAAAAATAATTTTACTAATTTTTCAATTCTATCATTTGTAACTTTTTTATAATCATCCGTATTTTGACGATGTTCTTTTAGTTCATTTATCTCGGTTAATAACACATCAAGATTTACTTTATTTGATAAATTACTTTTATCCGTTTCTTTCGTTTGTAACTGTAAATCTATACATAGCTGTGATACTCTTGAATCAACTTCGATCTTATGCATCTCATGGTTGTCTTTTAAAGACTCTAATTTATTTTCGTGTGATTCTAACTTTTCTTTAAGACTGTTTAATTTGTTTTCCAAGTCATCTTTTTTAGAATTTACTCCAACATTTGATATTAATTTAGAATATTCTTCAAGATCGTCTAAAATATTCATTTTATTATAAAATAATAAAATAAAAATTAATAATTATTATTTATGATGTAAGATAAAACGTGCAATAGACAATCTGCCATATCATCCTTTTTCTTTTTAGTTCCAATCATATTAACTGTATCTAAGTCACCTCTTATTGTCCATATTTCATTTGCTTTCTCAATTGCCCATTTTTTTCTCTGTGGTTTATCTAAACCTCCAGGTGCTCCCAATATCTGTGTTTTATTATAAGATGGAAACTCTACTATTTTCTTTGTATTTCCATACCTAAATAAAAAATAAGAATAAGTATGTTGAGCTATCTTTATTGCCATTGTATTAATTTTACTTCCAAAACTCATTTGTTGCTCTATAATAATGGTTGAACATTTATCAAAATACTCCTTATGTTTGTCTAACAAGTTTGTTAGTCGAAGAAAAACATTAATGTCTAATGCCTTACTCCCCCTTTTTTTAGTTGTCTTTTTTTCTTCCTTCTTTTCATCATTTTCTCCCTTTTTTTTCCTTTTCTTTTTTTCTTTATTTTCTTCTTTTATATCACTTATATCACATGTTATATCATTATTTGAACATAAAATAGTTCTACCGCAATGATAAAATTCTTCAAGAAAATTAGTATACTTTTCGGTAGGATAAGTATCCTTTTTACCATTTTTGATAAATCTATCCTTCTTTAAAGGACATATAATATCTTTTAAAATATCCTTATCAATCTCCTCTATGATAAAAGCAAAATTTACCTTTCCTGGATCAACAGCTACAAACCATTCTTTGTTTTCTTTGTTTTCTTCTCCCATATTCATATTATAATATATATTTTATATTATAATATATTCTTTTATATTCTTTTATATTTTTACTTGATAAATGTAGCATAATCCTGACACAAGGGTTTTCTAATTTTTCTTACCTGTTGAGCTATTTTTATACAGTCTTCATTTGTTAAAGATCCACTCTTACATTTATTAGCAATTTCTATAAAAATTACTCTAAAATTATCAAAAGCTTTTTCTAAAACAGGTGTATAAATACCATCTACATCTAATGTTATACCTTCTTCTAAAAATCCTTCAATAGTTAGACAATGTTTTAATATACAATCTTTACATCTCTTTCCCATATGAAATAGATGATCTTCAAGTAAAATCATATTTTTAGATGCTTCTCTCAAGTTAAATCTTGGATCCATAATAGGATATAATTTATTATTACCACAAATATTACCTGTATCACTAGAATCAGTTGAACAGGTACCAGAAGAAGATCCATCTTTACCATCTTTATCGTCTTTATCATCTTTACCTTCTTTAGAAGATTTAGAGGATTTAGAACTTTTTTCTTCATACGACTCTTTATTATCACCCTTTGAACTTTCTTTATTTCCTTTTGGACTTTCTTTTGAACTTTCTGTTTCTTTTTCTCCTCCTTTATTCCCTCCTTTATTCCCTTTTTGAAGCTTATCTTTACCTAATCTATCAAGTTGAATAACACTAACTGGATTATAAGGTATCTTTTTCATATCTAAAGTAGATATTATACCATTATCAACATCTCTATTTCCGCCATAGTTAGAATCATATCTGTAGGAATATACTTCACCTGCACCCCTATCTTTAAGATTAGGACCATAAGAATAATTAACTTTTTCTTCAATTGTCTCATCTGGGACATATTTATTTACTTTTGGTGGAGCTTCATAGAAAAGTGAATTACTATTTATAAATTTTCTATTGTCTAATATAGAAGTGGTTGGTATTTTATATAAAGATGCATACATTTTATTAATTACCTTTTTTTTATAATTATAAAATTGAATATATTTTTTTTAATTTTATAATCTTAAACTCTTTAAGATGACTACTATAAAACATACAATAATATTATTATCAAACAGTTCTCTTAATATAGGAACACATCTACCTTTTAATAAATCTCTTTATAAAACAATTAATTTTGCCATATCTACTGGCATGTATTCATTTCAATTCTTTTTGGGTAACCCTCAAAGTTTTAATAGATCCTCTCTTAACGAAGATGATATAAAAATGTCTCTAACAATTATAGATCGATATCCTATGTGTATTTTTACACACGCACCATATGTTTATAATCTGGCAAAGGATATAAAAGATAATATACAATCTCTAGAAAAAGAATTAAATCATGTTGCTTTATTTGGAAAAGGAGTTGTTTTACATCCAGGTTCAAACCAAAATAAAATACAAGGAATATTAAACATTGCTAAAAATATTTCTAAAATAAATTTTCAAACAAATTCAAAGCTTATTTTAGAAAATATGTCTGGACAAGGAAATATGATTGGGTCTACTTTACAAGAACTAAGAGATATAAGAAATAATATAGAAGAAGAAAAAAGAAAATATATTGGATTTTGTATAGATACTGCTCATATATGGGGAATGGGTTTATATGATCTAAGTGACGAAAAACAAATTGATATAATGTTTCAAGATATAGACGATATATTAGGAATAGAAAATATATCACTCTTCCATGTAAACGATTCAAAGGCTTTATTTAAATCAAAATTGGATAGACATGAATTATTGGGAGAAGGAAATATATGGAATAAAAATGGAGAAGCCTTAAGATACTTACTAAAATGTATAAATTCAAAAAAGATACCTATTATTTTAGAGACAGATCCAAGTGATATCAGAAAATTTTTATATTAAATATAATTTAATATAAAACAATGAACAACGAAAAGAATGAAAATATAGGATTAATGTTTAGTAAGAAGGATATTGTCAGATATATATCTGGTCCAGTAAGTATGTATTATCTTAAACCTAAAGAAGATTCTTTTAGAATGATATATGAAGAATATGGATATTATCTCTCACTTGTTTTACTCTTTGGAGATATACATTTTTCTAAAGAAAATATGTGTTCAGACGATACAGATAAATATTATAATATATATGATGATAATTTTATATCAAAATTTGATACGATAGCAGATATAACTCCTATTGACTTTTTTGTAGAGACAAGTCCTTATGAAAATATTAAGAATCCCATGATAATCTCTCCTTTAAAAATATTAAAGAAAGAATATAAAGACTGTTTTGATCTTAAATTAAGAGATACTTCGAAATACGAATTATGTCCTACTAAAAATATAAGATGGCATTATTCTGATATAAGACTTTATAAAAATAAGATAGAGGGACATATATTTTCTTATTTCTTATATTTTAGAATATTATATGATAATATTAAAAAGGGTAGTATCGGAATAAATTCTTATGAATTTGAACAAACTCAATTAGATAATGATCTTCATTCTTTTATGCCAAAGCCAAATAACTCTAATTATATACTTGAAAAACATCTAAATTTAAGTACAAAAGGATTTGTTTTAGAATTATTTAATTTATTTATAGAAGACCCTACCAATTCAGATAAAATGACAATTTTAATTTCTAATATTATAAATACAGTTCAAATAAATAGTCTTCTTTATAAGCAGATGAATTATTCTTCTCCAAAACATAAACTGTTTTGGGAATCTATTATAAAATTTTCTATATATTCCGATAAAATTTTTTTAAGGGATCTTGAGAAGTTAGAAATAGGTGAATATAAAGAATTATTAATTAATATAAAAAATGAGTTGATAGAAGGAAAATATTCTATTATTATAAGACCTGAAAATAATCTAAAATATACTATAATATTAGGAATTTTAAAAGACATTTTCGAAAGATTTACAGCAAAATTATTAGATCTATATTTCTTATCAAGACTATTTAAAAATCCAGAAGATAATATCAATTCAACATTATCCATATGTTACTTTGGAAATGAGCATATTAAAATTATATATGAGATTTTAAAAAATATAGGATATAATACTGATTTTGATAAGAAATTATCTAAAATAGATAATAAAGTAAATAGATGCATAGCTATCGATAAACTTATCGATTTAGAAAATGATGTAACTACTCATAGCTCATTAAAATCCCAAGAAAGTATTAAAAAATATATAGAAAAACTAAAATTAGAAAGAGAAAAAAGATTAATACAACCTTCATGTACTCAAGGAATGTGCAGTATAATGTTTAGACCAAAGTCTATTAGAAAAACAAGAAAGAGTAAAACAAGAAAGTCTATTAGAAAAACAAGAAAGAGTAAAACAAGAAAGTCTATTAGAAAAACAAGAAAGAGTAAAACAAGAAAGTCTATTAGAAAAACAAGAAAATCATAAAGAAGATTTTTAATTTATATTATTAGAAAATTTTTATATTAATCTCTTTAAACAGATTAATATTTTATATTCCATTATAATTTATAATACAATTTCTTGAATAGATAATTATTGTTAGATAATTTCCAGCCCCACATTGATCATTTAATTTTGGATAAATACAATTAACAGTTCTTCCCCCATCTGGTGATCTAAGCCACCATCCTTTATAATTATCAGGTATATTATCTTTACACAAATTTTTTTTCCATATATACCTGAAACATGTAAGTGAAACAGAAGAAGCAAGATCTGTTCCACTATAATTAATACAAGGATTATTTTCAGTTTTTAAGTCTGAAAATACAATTATTAATATAATTATTATTATTAACAATAAAAATACTAAAAACTTAACACCCACTGTATCTTTCTAAAAAAAATCTTACCTTGATACATGTACTCATTTCAATATTATCAATATTTTCAGGATGAACTTTCATAATGTCTTCTATAACTATATAAAAGATTATAATGAATATAAATCAATTTTAAAAACTGTATAAAAGATAAGTTCTAATATAATAAAATGAGCAGAAGATATATTGAATTATATAGCGCAAATAGAAATAGAAATCAATACCCCCTACCTTCATCTTTTGAAGTTCCTTTTGCTCCAACAAGACAATTATTATATAACTATCACTCTTATGATCCTATTTGTTCTGGCCCTATCTACTACAAATGGAATGGAGGAACACCTACATTTTTAGCTCCTTGGCCAAACCCTCAAGCTGATTCATCATCAAGTCCTTCTTGTATTATACTTATATCAGCAACTAATTCATTATCTACTTGTCCAAACTATTATATAGGTTATAAATTAAACAGTTCTTCGGGTGAACTTAGAACTATTATATCATATGATCAAACATCATCAAAGTTTATATTAGATCAACCATTTACCTCACCAACTTATAAAACAGGAGATACATATTCAATTACAGATCCAAGTACAAATATAAAAATACATATACCATCGAAAGACATAAACGATAACTGTATTAAACAATATTCTGAAGCTTATAATGGTTGTTACATAGTAGATGAAACTCAGTCTTCAAAAACAACTATAATATATTCTCAAATTTTATCATACGATTTTGCAACTCAAATAGCAACATTAGATAAACCTCTTTCTTCATGGACGCCAAATGATCAATATACAATTAGAAAAACACTACCACAAGAAAAATACACTCTCACCTCTAACCCTGTACTAAACAGTGAAAATTTTATATTCAACTTAAAAGGACAAATTATAAATTCTTATTATACCAGTATATATAATCCTGTTATTGTTCCTGGTATAATAGTATCTTTAAATATAGGAGAAGGATACAAAGATACAAATTATTATGTTGGAAAGTATATCTATAATACAAGCAACTCAGCTAATCCACCTATTAATGGCGGTGGTGTATATGGTTTATATTATATAAAATCTTCTTTCTATAATCCTGATACCAATAAAGTAGAACTTCTTATAGATCCAAGTTCTATTCCTGAATTTACATGTCACTACTCATCTTCTATTTATACAGAAAATCCAAATATTCACGCCATAAAATCTGGAGATGTAATAAATATTGTAAATTATATGAGAGATAATTATTCCCCTCTTAATTATAACGGAAGTGTTGTTTCTCAAAGTGAAGTTGTTTGTTACGAAGTTTCTCTTATAAGTCTTATATTACCAAACTTAGTATTAAGATCAGGAGCAAGAATTGCATTTTACCCTTTTGTATATGTAGAATTTACTAATACAACTTCACCATCTGGATCATCAAGTAGTATAATTTATAGTAACAGTCCAAGTAGTAATAAAGCATTATTCATTGCTCCTATTTCTGATACAACTCAACCAATGAATAGCAGTTTTGTTAAGATTTATAGTAATATGGCTCAAACAATAAAATTTAAACCAAATGACTCCTTGAGATTTTCGGTATACTTACCGGACGGAAGACTATTTGAAACAATTGAACAAGATTTTCTAAGTCCATATCCACCAAATACTTTAATTCAAGTAAATGCTGTTTTTGGTATAAGAAGAATATAATAAGAATAATAAAAATAAAATAAGTTATTTATAATAAAAATATGAACCAAAACATTCTTATTGGATTAATTGCCGTATGTTTACTCGCCTTAATAATTGTTAACGTATCATCATGTGGATGCCCAAATAAAATAGATTCAGAAAATTATGTACCAGAATACTCTGGTAATAGTCCTAATTATAAAACATGTTCTAACTCTTATAGACTCTATGCTGACAGTTCTGAAAACCCAGATTCCTATCCAAGAAATAGATGTAAAGAATGTAAAGGTAATTCAGTAGAGACATTTATTGATACATCCAACACTTTTAAATTGTGTCCTCATAATTGTAGACAATATGGTGTAGCATTATGTGATCAAGGAAGTATGTTATAATTTTATAAATTTTATATATAAAATGGATACAAATCAAATGTTTTTAGTTATTCTATTAGTATTAATGTTGATAAACTCTGGTTTATCTATCGCTTTGTTAGCAAAAGTAAATAAATCTAAAGATAATTACGCTTACACTACTTCTTCAAAAGTCACACCAATAACAACTTCTAATTCTTCTCCTCAAACTTATTAAAATCAATAATAAAAATTAAAAAATCTCATATCTTATAAAATGGATACTAAAGAAGTTATAACAATTGCATTGCTAGTCTTATTAGTCGTAAATATCATCTTATCTTCAGTTGTTCTTTCAAAGGTTACATCTACAAAAGATAATTATGAAAACGAAGATGAATGGAAATAAGAAACTACATATATTATAAATTATTAATAATTTATAATTTATAATCTCTATTGAAGGAATTAAGACATAGGCATTGATCGTGGACCAACTGTCATAGATGCTTCATGTTCCCTTTCTTTCTGCATCTGCATTGCTCTTGTAACAATATTACCACCAGAATCACTTGTCTTTACGGATCTATCTGTCTTAATTGTTCGTTGTCTGTTCTCTATATCAATATCAAATTCTACTGACTTTGGTACATGCATATATGTGTTCATTGTCTGTCCTCTATTTATATCATTTCCGAGGTCTTCAATAGCTGTTGCGTTAATTAATTTTTGTTGTTTTTGTATGGAATCTTGTTTTGGTAGATTTTCTGGTATTAACTGGGATGTATTAAAATTATCATCAAGTTGTTGTATATTTGGTATTTGTTGAGACTGTTGTGATGTCTGTACCGGGGTATTTGTTGGAACAGTTATAGGATTTTTTTGTAATAGTTGTACTGGTTTAATATGGTGGGGAGGAATAGGAACTTGAAAAGGTTCTTGGTTCATCTGTTTTTTAATTTCTTTCATATATCTATTTAATAATTGAAAAGCTTTTTCTCCTTCAAATGCTTCTACATATCCTGTATCTTGATAGACACGTAAAATACAAGGAACTTCTTTAATATTTAGTTTAGTACTTTTTTCAAGTCTGTTTCTTGTTTTATTATTATCAATACATATAAGAGTAAATTCTTTTTCGAGCGTTTCTAATGATTCAATTGATTCGACAAATTTTCTTGAAGCTGGAGAGAATTTGCTATATAACAAGATGTTTGTATGTTCCATTTCTTTTGATTTTAAATTAATTATTTGATTTTAAATTTATATTAATAATATAAATGAGTAAATACGGAACTATTATTGATCCTGAACTTGCTAATTTGGGTATGGATCAAAATACAACCTTAGCGAATTCATTAGATTTGATAAATGGGTTAAATACAGACAGAAAATATGACCAAAGTATCGATTCGAATCAATATGTTGGATGGGACACTCAAACAAGCTGGAATCCGTTTTTAATGAAACTTTTTTCTAAACAGACAGTTAAAACAATACAACAAAAAACAAGCGAATATCTAATGGGAGTAGATGAACAAGGAAGAAGAATTCTTCCTTCTGAAAGAATTATTGAAAGCGCTCTTCTTGGTGTATTTAATAACCATAGACCGAATACAGGTGATATTTACGGAAAGTATACAGTTGTTAATGATAATAGTAGAGACGATTATACTTATATTGTAGATCAAGTTATCTCTCTATTAGTTAGAAATATAAGAAATGATTTAGAGATGCAGCGTAATAATAGTAAATTAACAATATGGACTACTCTAATGGGAGATTTTAATGAACATGGATTACGCCAACATGCTCCTATAAAGCTTAGAAATAAGAGACCAGATCCAATGTTGTTTCATATGAGATATTAGATATTAGAATGTAAAATTTATTTATTAAAGCTTTAATAAATAAAGTATGGATACGAAATATTGGGGGCCAGCTGGTCATAAACTATTACACTCTATCGCTTATTGTTATTCTTTTAATGGTTACGAAGAAGATATAAATAAAAATAAAATTATATCTTTTTTTAATTCAATCTACCATATTCTTCCTTGTATTTATTGTCGAAGATCATATAAAGAATATATAAAAGATATACCTTTACGATCCTTTTTAAAAAAGAGTAGTAAAAATAATATGTTTAAATGGATTTATCTCATTCATAACAAAATTAATGATAAATTAAGAAAACAGGGTTATTTGTCACAAAAAAACCCAAAATATGAGACAGTTCTCTCTAAATATAATAAATATGTTAAAAAAATAAAAAAGTGTTCTATTATTGGTTGGGAATTTTTATACTCTATTATTTTTGATTATCCCCAATATAGTTTTGAATTATCAGAAACAAGATATAATGGATATATAATATTTTTCACAAATCTTCAGTATTTATTACCTTGTAAAAAAGTAAGAAATATCTATAAAAATCATTTAGAAAAATACCCTATAGAAGAAAATATGAAAACAAGAAATGATTTTAAAAAATGGCTCTATAAATTTGAAGAAAAAGTAAGAAAGAATTGTTGTAGCTTTGAAAAGAGATGTAAGAAGGTTTTAAAATATAAAGTTAATAATTGTAATAATAACTCATGTAGAAAAGATTAAATATTATAATAATTTTTATATTTTCCCAACTTCTCTTTCCTTTTTAATCTCGTCTTCAAGATCTCTTTGATATTCTTCTTCTTCTTTATTTTCTTTATCAAGCATATTTTCAAAAACATTAACAAATATCTCATCATAATCTATATCTTTATAAGGATTATATGTCATATATTTGGGATGTTGATCTATTTTATGATTTAAAACTATATTAAAAGCTTTCATAATATTAGTAGTATAAAAATATGTTACCGATGGACTACTCTTATATTTATTATAATCTGAATCACTTAGTTTATCAGCTAAAGTCTTTCGATTAAAATGTTTTTCAGAAAGTTCATTAGCTTTTAATCTTAATATTTTGTCTATTATTCTAATTATTTCATTTGTATCTAATAATAAATTAAGTTTTGGTTTTCCTAATTCTTTATTAACTTTGTCATTTAAACCCATACCAGCCATAATTTTTTTTAATGCTTCATTATCATCTAATTTTTTAAAATGTTTAGATTCCATCTCATCAGGTATTAGTTTATTTCTTGCCACCTTTCTTGAGGTCTTTCTTGCCACCTTTCTTGAGGTCTTTCTTGCCACCTTTCTTGAGGTCTTTCTTGCCACCTTTCTTGAGGTCTTTCTTATAGATTTACGGGGTGGCATATTTATATATATATATATTTTATAATTTATTTACTTGGAGTTTTTTTACCCATTTTGGAAAATTTACAGCCTTGTTTTTTCCAAAAGTTTTTTGACTTTGGTGATTTTTTCATTGATTCTTTAGCTAAAAGATGATCTGGAAAATAAAAAGTTTTACCACATGTTAGAAATGAATTAACACGGGCTATAGCCCATGACTGTTGTGAAGCACCAGGTCTATGTGATCCTCCTCTCCAAGCGGCTTTTCCTTTCTTATCAACTTTCTTTAATATTTCAAGTGGGACTCCTGATATTTTACTTTTTTCTTTAAGAGTTTTGGCGTCTTTATAAGTTTTATTCCACTTTTCAGTATATTTTGATAATTTGGGAGATTTCTTTTTATCAGTTTTTAGAGGAGAATAATTTTTTTTTCCAGATTTTCTTTCTTTAAGTTGATTATATTTGATATCAAATTTTTTTTCAAGTCTTTCTTCTTTAGATAATCCTTCTAAATAACGAGGAGCATATTTATACTTTTTTAGATACTTCTTTACTATATCTAAAACATCTTCTTTATTACCTGTGCATGTAAGATCAGCAAGTTTACAAAATTTTTTGAGTTTATCCAATGTTGGCATTTTTATTTATATTTATTAATAAAAATTTAATATTATTCTAAATATATTAGTAGAAATGTCTTTACAATTTAATTCCTTAAAAATATAATATAAATTCTTTATATAAATAATGGCAGCATTAGCTGATTTACCCGATGTAAATAAGTTTATTAAAGAATTAAACTATGATATACCTGTTTGTTCAAGTCCATTTAAAGAATATAATAATGATTTTGATAAAATGTCTCATAAAAAAGAGTGGGGTATTGTTGAGAATAAGATAAAAAATTTTGTAACACAAAATGTTATAAGTAAAGATGGGTATTTAAGAGATGGTTTAAAACTTTATCATTCTACTCTAAATCCAGAGTTAGATTTTGAAGAATTTCAAAAAGATAAAATGACTTTTTTTGGATTAGATATTGTTATTTCAATGTGGTATATAATGGAAATGGCAGAAGGTAAAAAAAAATATGAAGAAATAGTAGAAAGAAAAAAACCTGGCCAGCTTCCAGAATATGGTTATCTTTATGAATTTGAACTTAAAAAACCTTTAAAAGTAGATAAATATTTACAAGCTATATATAATCATCCAGGAGAAGATGAAGATTGTTATATTAAATTAGGAACATGTGTACACCCACAAATAACTTTTCATGGAAAAAGCAGACAAGAACAAGGACCTTTTGATATATCTATTGAGATTACTTTAGGACATACATCTCTTTCATATTTAGGTCTTTTAAAGAGATATAAGGTCTCGGTAGACTATCTAAATTTATTCAGATCTTATCCCTTATCAGCTCTTGATATAGTAGCCTATACAGATGATGGAGATGATATGATTACTTTTATAAAGACTAGTGAATTAAGAAATATCAAAATGCCATCTATTCCAAGTAGAGAATCAATATCAAAAAACTTCTTTCAATTTAAATCAAAGTCAAAAAAAGTTAATAATAAAACAAGAAAGAGTAAAACAAGAAAGAGTAAAACAAGAAAGAGTAAAACAAGAAAGAGTAAAACAAGAAAGAGTAAAACAAGAAAGAGTAAAACAAGAAAGAGTAAAAGTGTAAGAAAATTAAAAAATTAATAATTATATTTTTTCAAGTTTATAGCCTTCACAAGTTTCATTTTATAGAAATGATTTATAAACTATATAACATATCTTTAAAAATTAAACATATCTTTAAAAAATTATAATGATCCAATCCAATAGTACCGAATATAATTTATATAATAATGAAGATGAGGATAAAAATAATGAGAATAAAGAAAAAAGGTATAAGTTTTATGATGGTACATGTTTAAAACCTTATTCTGGAGAAAATAGAGAAGAATGTAATATATGTTTAGATAACGACTCTTTTACTTATAAGAGTTGGATAAAACTTGGATGTTATCATTACTTTCATAGACACTGTATTGAATTATGGATTGAGGAACGTTTTACTTGTCCTATTTGTAGAGAGAATATATATCAGGAATAGTAGAAATATCAGGAATAGTAGTCTAAAAGTACAGTTGTTGGGATGTTTTATGTTTATTCTTATTATACCTTTATTTTATTTTTTATTTAAATCTTAATATTTTTCGACTTGATTAATTAAGATATAATCTTAATTAATATTTATCTTTCTTATCCTTTATAATATTTTTAAAAAATAGTTGTTTTTCCTGTTTCATAAATATATCTAAGATAAGATATATCATCAATAAATTCCCACTCTGGTTCAGAATCTTCCTGTGATATTTTAATAAAATTTTTTAATTCATTATCGGTAAAGGATAGGGACATAATAAGATTATCACCCGCTCCACAATATACAATAATATATTTTAATGTATCTTTTTTCTGACACCAGATTAAATATGTTTTAAATTGTTCTCCTTTCCATATATTTTTATAGTAAGAAATTTCATCTTCTGTAAGAGTAAAAGATATATTATCAATAAAAATATCAATAAAAATATCAAAAACAGTGTTATTATCTGGAATATAATTAAAATTATAAATATTTTCATTATCAAAGAGTTTGATCTGATCAAAGTGAATATCTGCTATGCTGTTAAGTCCCAGAGGGATGATATCTTTTGTTTTAAATTTTCTTCTCAATTCAGAAACAAAAGATACCTTGAAATTTTTCATATTAAAATCCAAAAGATAAAAAAATATAATAGGGAGTTCTTCTCCAGACATAAATTTCAGAACATAATTAGCATTGCAAATATTCATTATAAAAGATACAATCTGTAATTTATAATCCAGTGTATTTTCATTTTTATTATTTTTCCATCTTTTTATCTTTAATCTTAGATAAAGAATCGATTAAAAATTTTAATTTAGTGCTACATATATCTATTTTATATTGTTCGATTCCTTCTAACTCTTCTTTTAGAAGCGTATTTAATTTATTAAAAGATTCTTCCTTATTTAAAGATTGTTTAATAATCCTTTTAAAATCTTCTAAACTTATTGCTGTTATTATTAATTTATATGCAACCATATTATCATCAATAAAAAACGATAAAATTTTATTTGAATCAAGACATTGTCTGGAATCTTCTGTAAATTTATAAAAAGCGGTCAATAAATCCATTTTAAAATAATGATTATAATGATTATTTTATTATTTTATTATTTTTATTTTAATATAATCATTTTTATATCTCCCAAGACTTCTTAAGAAGAAGTGTTTTATCTGAAAGCTTATCGGCATATGAATTTAAACCTCTAAGAATATGCTTGACAGAAATATTATCTAATGATTTAATTAGATCCTTAACTTCTGAATTAAGAACAATCATTACCTCATTTTTTACTTTCCACTTACCTGAAGTTTGTGAAATAACTAACAAGCTATCTCCTTCAATATAAATATCTTTAATACCTAACTCTAAACATTTTTTTAATCCATAAATAAGTCCATTATATTCACCGAAATTATTTGTAGCGTGATCAAAAAAAACTCCTCCTTCCACTACAACTCTACTCTTATCATCAAATATGACATAAGAACCGGCACATGGACCTGGATTTGTAGGAGCTGCTCCTCCATCAAAACGAAGGGTATGAATGATATTATATGTTTCAAATCCCTTAATAAAAGACATTAGGAAAATTTAATATTTATAACTGTTTATAACTGTTTATAACTGTTTATAACTGTTTATAAGATATAAATCATTTTTATATCTTATTATTTTTATTACCTTAATATATTATTTTAGTTTACCCGAGCATCTCGTAGAAGAAGTAGATGATCCATTACCCGGTTAAAACTAACATCTGACCAAAGTTTTTCATATGAATACAACTCGTTATCATGATGCCAACCAGAGTAATAGTTCTGGAAATTATCACGATACAAAGAGTCTTCATCTACAACATAAAGAGTTGTATTTACAATAGAACTTGGAGAGAGTGTCAATACCAAAAATTGGGCAAGAGATTCTCGACTTAGAAATGTCATATCCCAACTTTGATTATTAGAATTACGATGGCCATGTAGACTATAAGTATCAAGGCCATCGTAAACTACACAAAATTGCCAATCTTGTGGAAAAGTGGTTTCAGAAACACTTTCCGATGTTTTCTCTCCAAAATACAGAACAGGTGTCCAATAGGTCATTTTATTTCTTTGTTTCTTATATATATTTACATGACTTTAAATGTATATTTTAAATATTTTAGATATTTATTTTTAGCCGTTATGTTCCGGATAATTTTGAAAGTTTTTTAATTTGATCTAATAAATAATTATTTAGAGTTACATGTTTCTGTTCTATTATATCGACATGTTTTATCATATAATCTGATATTTTTTCTATTTTTTGTTCATAATCTTTTATTAATTCTTCTTTTTCTTTCTTATGAGATGTTATTATTTTTTCTATTTTAGATTCATAACAACTTATAATATGATTATCTAATGCTTCTTTACTTATCAACATTTTTTTACAATTTCGGCATAAAAATCTGTTTCTATAATTTTTTTCATCTAATGACATGATACTTTATTAAAATAGACTAAAGTTTATTAAATAATGAAAACATCTTTAATCCATCGTTAAATAGCTCTATATCAGATATTATTTTTTTAGATAAATCCTTTGTATTTTTTGATCTAATAGATGAAAGTATCCATATGCTATTGTTATATTTTTTCCAGCTTAAATACTGTTTATAATCACTTCTAATTCCTATATAAATATTATATAATTCTCTTATATAAGCTCTTTTTGTTTCTTCTTTATTATCATTTTCTTTATTATCATTTTCTTTATTATCATTCTCTTTATTATCATTCTCTTTATTATCATTCTCTTTATCCTCTTTATCCTGCTCAAAGAAAAGAGACATCCATTTTAAAAGTCTTTCCATTTGAAAGTAATCTAAATCTTTAGTTACCAACTCTTCTTTTTTAGAATTATACGGTATAGATATAGAAAGTGGAATAGATAATCGACTTGATGTCGATGATGAATTATATATATTAAAAATTAAGCTACATATCTGGTAGGCTGTACTGATGCTGTTCATATTCATATTATAATTAAATAAAAATTATAAAGTTATAATTATTTTATAAACTTATAATTATTTTAGAAAGTTATAATTATATTAGAAAGTTATAATTATTTTAGAAAGCTATAATTATATTAGAAAGTTATAATTGTTTTAGAAAGCTATAATTATATTAGAAAGTTATAATTGTTCATATTCATATTATAATTAAATAAAAATTATAAAGTTATAATTATTTTATAAAGTTATAATTATTTTAGAAAGCTATAATTATATTAGAAAGTTATAATTGTTTTAGAAAGCTATAATTGTTCATATTCATATTATAATTAAATAAAAATTATAAAGTTATAATTATTTTATAAAGTTATAATTATTTTAGAAAGCTATAATTATTTTAGAAAGTTATAATTATTTTAGAAAGCTATAATTATATTAGAAAGTTATAATTGTTTTAGAAAGCTATAATTATT
>Ga0209390_10004148_pt1 | contig 22183 bp, 19 predicted proteins | sample BON01_FD_187212 | JGI IMG/M metagenome (GOLD analysis project Ga0209390, IMG submission 187212) | Freshwater microbial communities from Lake Bonney liftoff mats and glacier meltwater in Antarctica - BON-01 (SPAdes) (version 2) | ecosystem: Environmental > Aquatic > Freshwater > Ice > Glacier... | reverse complement strand
CGAGCTGCCTCATCTGTCCACCAAGCCATTCCCCAACAAATCAGCCTCGCTGACTAATCTGCCCGTCTCCCCCGTAGAATTCCTCCTTAAATCTCATCCTCAGTCCAGGATGTGTTGGACCAATACACTTGATTGACAGCGCCATTGGGGTTCAATACACTTGTGTACTGCAGTTCAGTTTATTTATTTTAAAGCCCATGATGCAACCCCAAACCGTGCAACTGTTAGCCGTCGTCAGCGTGCTCAGTATTTTCGCGCTGGCCGAGATCCTGCAACGGCGCTTCTTTGCCCCAGAAGCCACAGCGCAGGACAATCGGCTTGACATTGCGGTGACGTTGATGTTTCCATTGATTGCCGGGGCCGTCCTGGCAACGACAGATGCCTTGTGTACCTGGCTGATGCCTGAATACCGCAGCGCACTGGCGGCCTGGCCGGTGTGGCAAATGGTGCTGCTCCTGCTGCTTGCCGATGACCTGACCCAATATTTCTGGCACCGTCTGAGCCACACGTCCTTTATGTGGCCACTGCACCGAGCTCACCATTCTGCGGCCTATATGAGCGTTCGCATCGTCTACCGCAACAATGCCTTTTATTACGCAATGATGCCCGGACTGTGGCTCTCGGGCATACTGATTTACCTCGGGTTTGGCTGGGTCTATGTGGTTTATTCCATCGTCAAGCTGATGGTGATCATTGGCGCGCATTCCGCCGTACGCTGGGACCAGTGGTTGTACCGCTACCCGCTGCTCAGCCCGCTGGCGTGGGTGATAGAACGCACCATTTCAACCCCCGCCACACACTACGCCCACCACGCGCTGGTGCAGAACGATGGTGTGGGTCACTACACCGGCAACTACGGAAACCTGCTTTTTTTGTGGGATATTCTGTTTGGTACAGCACACATTACTCGGCGTTACCCGCCCGCTTACGGCTTGACGGACGACCGGGCGCACGGACCGGAGCACTGGGCAACACAAATTATTTATCCGCTCAGGAAATCACGTCGCCCGGACACTGTCTTGGGCAACGCCTCGCATGCGCCGCCGAAATAGTCAGGTTTGAGGCGATCAGCATGGCCAGCTTTAACGGAAAAGCCGTGGTTATCACGGGTGCCGCTTCAGGTATTGGCGAAGCCCTCGCCCGGGCGTTCGGTGCGCAGGGCGCAAAATTACTGATTGCCGATGTGGATGCCGAGCGGCTGGCGGCTGTGGCAACCAGCTTGCAACAACGAGGCTACACCTGCCTCGCGCAGGTCTGCGATGTGTCGCAGGCAGCGGCCGTCGATGCGCTGGCAGAACGAGCCTTGCACGAATTGGGTGGTACCGACGTGCTCATCAACAACGCCGGGGTAGCGGTGGTGGCACCTGTGCAAAGCCTGTCACTGCGCGACGCCCGCTGGTTGATGGACATCAACTTCTGGGGTGTGGTGTATGGCTGCCGCGCATTTACAGCACAATTACAGTCTCGTCCTGGCAGCGTGATCGTCAACCTGTCGAGCGTGTTTGCGATGGTGTCTTTGCCTACCCAGTCCATCTACAACGCCAGCAAGGCCGCGGTGCGGGCCTTTTCAGATGCGCTGCGCGAGGAGTTGCGCCAGGATGAGAAGAACATCGCTGGGCAGCCCGCGTACGGCGTACGCGTGCTGTGCGTGCATCCGGGCGGCATCCGCACCCGTCTGGTGGAGCAGGCGCGCCTGGGCGACATTGCAGCCATCGCAGACAGCCCGCAAGCCCTGCATTCGCAGTTCAGGCGCCTCGCGCGCACCAGCGCAGACCAGGCAGCAGCCGCCATCGTACAAGCGGTTCTGAGCAAGCGTACACGCTTGCTAATAGGCGTGGATGCACATTTGGGCGACTGGTTGTTTCGCCTGGTACCAGCCCGCGCCTCGCTCTGGTTTTCGTCACTGGCGCGCTGGGGGCAGGCACGACTCAAGCGGCGCCCCGCACGTTGCTGATCAATCGCAGCCAGTAGCCATCAGGGGCGTTTGGTTATTGCCCGTCGCTTGGCTGCAGGCTTTGAAGCCTGTTGGTGAATCAGGTAGTTCGAGATGAGTCCCGTCAGGTAATGGCTCAGTTGCGGCGGATTACCGGGCCGGCTCAGGGCCTGGTTGCTGCCGACGATGGCCAGGTAAAACAAAGCCGCCAGTTCGCTGGATTTCCTCGCATCACCGGTGAGTCTCAGAAACTTCTCTTCAAAAAGATTCAACCGCAGCTGGTCAATTTCTCCCAGCATGTCGGCCACCGCCGGATCACGCCTGCCGAGGCCGCGCAGGGCGAGTTCAAAGCGCATGTTTTCGAGGTCGTTACCGGCATGGGCAAGCGCAACCCCCAGCAGGTGATCCAGATCGGCCTGGGGCTCCGAGGTTTCTTTGACATCTGCGCGAAGCTGTCCGCCCAGCGCCAGCTCTCGATCGCGCCAACGGGCGAGCAATGAAGAAATCAAATCTGCATGATCGGCGAAGTGCCAGTAGAAACTGCCACGCGTCACGCCCAGCGTGTCTGCGATCATCAATACGCGTGCCTTGTCAAAGCCACCCTCGACGACCGCGCTAAAGGCGGCATCGAGCCAGTCGTCCCGCGACAATCGGGGTACTTCAGCAGGTTTGTCCGCTTTTTTCTTTGACGCCATGAAATCCCTGTGTATCGGTTGTGTAGCCAGATCTCTGATATCCCGAAATTAAACCATACACACATGTATTGTGATGTTATATTTCGCATGTTGATACAGAATTGTACTTAGCAAATAACCCACCGCACCATGTCGCTAAAAAGCCTGCTTATGCCCGTGATCAGCCGGAAATTCCTTTCACGGGAACGACTGGAAAAGCTGCGTATGCGGGCAGAACACAAGCGGGTGGCACAGCGCGACGCGCATCAGCTCCATTACTTCCACCAAGTCGATGATCCCTACAGCGCGTTGGCGGCTGCCAGCCTGCCCATGCTGATGGCGCGCTATGACGTCCGACTTAACGCGCACGTGGTTGGGCCGCCACCCGACAGCGCAGCGCCCGAGCGCGACAAGCTGGTGAGCTACAGCCGCCGGGATGCTCAGCTACTGGCACAGCACTGGAGCTTGATGTTCCAACACAGCGGCACGCAACCCGCTGCGCAGCATGTGCAGCAGGCGACCTGTCAACTCGTCGCCGCCATCAGGAATGACCGCTTCACGGAGGTGGCGGGGGACATTTCGTCCAGGCTCTGGCAAGACCCGGATCAACTTGCCGAAAACAGCCTAGCCGCTGCCGGACAGGCCGAGGCGGTTCAGCACCTAGCCGCCTCCAACTCGTTGCGCCAGCGCCTGGGCCATTACCTGGGCGCGACCTTTTTTTACGCTGGCGAATGGTATTGGGGTATCGACCGCCTGCACTACCTGGAGCGGCGGCTGCAGGCGCTGGGCGCGTCACGGCTTGGAGTCGTAGGCCAGGCACCTGAGCTGATGTTCCCGCCACACGCAGACCTGCAACGTTCGGTGAAAATCGCGCATCCTGTAACGATTGATTTTTTTGTCTCGCTGCGCAGCCCCTACTCGGCCATCGTTGCACCACGCGTGTTTGCGTTGGGACGGCGCACCGGCGCCTCAGTACGTATCCGTTTTGTTCTACCCATGGTGATGCGCGGCCTGCCCGTGCCCAGCAGCAAACGGCGATATATCGCCCTGGATGCCGCGCGCGAGGCGCTTTCAAGAGGTATCCCTTTCGGTCGACTGAATGACCCCGTCGGGCGGCCAACCGAGCGCGGCCTGGCCCTGGTACCGTTTGCGGAGCGTACCGGCCAGGGTGAAACCTATTTGCTGTCCTTCATGCACGGGGTCTGGGCTGAGGGCCTGGATGCTGGAAGCGACCGGGGTTTGCGGCGCATCGTTGAACGCGCAGGCCTGGACTGGGGCGAAGCACACGCCGCACTGGCAGACGAGAGCTGGCGCCAGACCGCAGAAGATAACCGCGCGGAACTGCTCAGCCTTGGTTTGTGGGGTGTACCGTCTTTTCGCGTCGGCGGCACAGCGGTATGGGGCCAGGATCGCCTGTGGGCAGTAGAAGATGAATTACTAAAAGGAGACAGCGAATGTTCTTTGTTCTGAAATTGGTCCTGCTCGGACTGTACGCTGCGGCGCTGGCAGGCTTTGCCGGACTGCTGCCGATTGGCGCTGCCGACAGATTACAAAACATTGCGTTGGTGGTGCTGGCGATCCACGCGGTAGAGTTACTGGTGATGTTCAAGCACGTCAAGCGCTACCCAGGTGCGCTCACAGTAAGCATACTGCTAACGATGCTGTTTGGCCTGCTGCACTGGAAGCCGCTGGCGCAGCAGGCAGCGGCCAGCACCCGGCTCAACGTCCCCGCGCAGCCTGAGAACTAAGCCCATGCAACGTTTTTTTAAAGCCGAAGCCTTGTTGCTGGGCCTGGCCCTGATCGTTTGCAACGCGATGGCTGCAGACCGGGCCCGCCCGAATATCGTGCTGCTGCTGGCCGACGACTGGGGCTTCAGCGACGTAGGCTCTTTCGGCGGCGAGATTGCCACCCCCAACATCGACGAACTCGCGCGTCGCGGCATGCGGTTTTCCAACTTTCACGTCAGCGCTTCCTGCTCACCGACACGCGCCATGCTGCTGACTGGCGTGGACAACCACCGCAGCGGCGTGGGCAATATGCGCGAAACTATTCCACGTTCACACGTCGGCAAGCCGGGTTACCTCGGCGTGCTCGACACCAATGTCGTGACGGTTGCCAGCCTGCTCCGGGACAGCGGCTACCGAACCTATGTGGTGGGCAAATGGCATGTTGGTAAGGAACCTCACAACCTGCCGCCGGCACGCGGCTTTGACCGCTCCCTGATCCAGGCTGACAGCGGCTCGGACAACTGGGAAACCGCCAAACGCTACCTGGACCTTACCGACAAGGTCAACTGGTTTGAAGACGGCAAGGAAGCCGTGATGCCAGCCGACTACTACTCGTCAAAATTCTTTATCGACAAGACCATCGAATACATCGCTTCGGGCGCAAAACAGGCACAAAACAAAACACCGTTTTTCGCCTATGTCGCCTTTCAGGCTAACCATATCCCGCTGCAGGCGCCACAGGAGTTCATCGCCAAATACAAGGGCCGCTACGACAAGGGCTGGACGGTGTTGCGCCAGGAGCGGCGCGACCGCGCCATTGCGCTCGGGCTGATCCCAAAAGACACCCCCATGCTCACCATGCGCACCACTGCAGACTGGGATGCACTGAGCGCGCAAGACAAAAAATACCAGGCCAGGCGTATGGAGGTGTATGCCGCGATGGCTGACGCGATGGACTTTCATGTTGGCCGCCTGGTCGCACACCTGAAGCAAACCGGTGATTACGACAACACCGTGTTTATTTTTACCTCTGACAACGGCGCAGAAGCGTCCGATCCCTACGCCGTGCTCAGTGGTCGCCTGTGGCTGGACTGGCAATACAACAAAGGCATAGACCAGCTTGGTGCCAAGGGCGCTTACAGCATCATTGGGCCAAGCTGGGCCAGTGCTGCCGCATCACCACTGAGCACCTACAAGTTTTACTCTGGCGAAGGCGGCATACGTGTGCCACTGATCATCTCGGGGCCAGGCGATATCAAATCCAACAGCATCCATGGCAGCCTCGCGCACGTCAAAGACATTGCGCCCACGCTGCTTGAGCTGGCACAAATAGTGCGGCCCGGGGTGACTTACGAGGGCAAGGCGATTGAGCCCATGACGGGTACCAGCCTGATGCCGGTGCTGACCGGGCAGGCAGCACGTGTGCATGCGCCCAACCACGTCATCGGGTATGAGTTGTCAGGCAACCAAGCGGTCTTCAAGGGCGACCTAAAACTGATCAAGAACATACCACCGATGGGTGACGGTCAATGGCACCTCTACGATATTCGCAACGATCCAGGCGAGACCAAAGACCTTCGAAGCCAGCTTCCTGACGTCTTTCAGGCCATGCAGGCAGATTACGCGGCCTATGCCAAAGCCAATGGTGTACTGCCCATGCCCGAAGGCTATGACCCGATACAGCAGGTGCAGATCAACGCGCTCATCAATGTGTACGTCCCGCGCTTCTTGCGCACCGGGCTACCCATCCTGGCTGGCTTGGTTCTGCTCGTAACCGTATTCGTCTTCTTGCGCAGGCGTGCGGTAAGGACTACAAAATGAAAGCCAGTCTACGGGCGCACCTTGTCGCCGCCATCGTGAGGCACCGCGTCAAACCCAGGCTGGGCGACATGAGTGACCTAGCCCGCGTGCGAAAGGTGCTCGGCCAGTCACTGCCAGCGCCGCGCAGCGTGAGCTACACCGACGCAGTCGTCGGTGGCGTTGCAGGTGAATGGGTAGAGGCGAAAAGCCACGCTGCAAACGGTAAGACCACGCTGCTGTACCTGCACGGTGGTGGATTCATCGGGTGTTCACCGCGAACTCATCGCCCGATCACTGCGGCGCTTGCGTTGCAGGGTTTGCGCGTTTTTGTGCCTGACTACCGCCTTGCACCGGAGCATGCTTTTCCCGCTGCGCCGCGGGACGTGCAAGCAGCGTATCGTGCACTTCGTGCTGACCCCGCCATCAATCGACTGGTGGTTGCGGGGGACAGCGCTGGCGGCAACCTCGCACTTGGTCTGATGCTTGAACTGCGTGACGCCGACCAGCAGCTGCCCGATGCCGCCGCGCTTTTTTCTCCGGCGGTCGATCTGACTGGCCAAAGCCCCTCCATCACGCTCAACGCTGAGCGCGACCCGATGTTTTATGGCCCCTATCTGAGGCACCTGACGGATGCCTACCTGCAAGGCTCAGACGCATCACAGCCGCTGGCTTCGCCGCTCTTGGGTGAGCTCACTGGCCTGCCGCCATTGCTCATTCACGTGGGCGAGTCTGAGTGCCTGCGCGACGATGCATTACGGCTGGCCCAGAAGGCTCGCGAAGCAGGTGTCAGTGTCGAGTTGCAACTGTTTCCTGTGGTGCCGCATGTTTGGCAGGCCGTACACAACATGCCCGAGGCACGGCATTCGATCGCCGCTGCTGGACGTTTCCTACGCGAGGCACAGCGCCTGATACAGCCTGAGACGCTGGACGTTGTCATCATTGGCGCCGGCCTGTCAGGCGTTGGCGCTGCGGTGCACCTGCAGCGCGAGTGCCCGAAGAAGACATTTACCTTGCTTGAGGCGCGCGCTACGCTGGGTGGAACCTGGGATCTTTTTCGCTACCCAGGCGTTCGCTCTGACTCTGACATGTACACGCTGGGCTACGAGTTCAAGCCATGGCGCGGTGCGAAGGCGATTGCCGACGGCCCGTCCATCCTGCGCTACGTGCAGGAGACGGCGGCCGAAGAAGGTGTAGCGCAGCACATTCGCTACGGCCACCGCGTGGTGGCTGCCGACTGGTCGGCAGAGCATGGCCATTGGACGCTGAGTATCGAACGCAGCGAGGGCCGCGGGTTGTTGACGGTGCGTGCACGGTTTGTCTTGTTCTGTGCTGGCTACTACAGCTATGCGCAGGGCCACAGCCCGCATTTCCTGGGGAAAGACCGGTTCCAGGGCACTGTGGTGCATCCGCAGTTCTGGCCCGAAGGACTCGACCATGCGGGAAAGCAGGTGGTCGTGATCGGCAGCGGTGCCACTGCTGTGACCCTGGTGCCCGAGATGGCCCGGACTGCAGCGCATGTGACCATGCTGCAGCGTTCGCCCACCTACGTGGTAGCGCGGCCAGCGACCGACCCCATCGCAGAGACGCTCAAGCGCTGTCTGCCCGCACGGCTGGCTTATGCGCTGGTGCGAGCCAAGAATGTGTTGATTGGCATGTACTTTTACCGTCTCGCGCGCAAGTACCCCCGACAGACGCAGAAGCGGATCACTGCCATGGTGCGTGAGGCTGTAGGCCCAGGCATTGACGTCGAGCGCCACTTCAAGCCGAGCTACAAGCCCTGGGATCAGCGCCTGTGTCTGGTTCCAGACGGCGATCTCTTCAAAAGTCTGCGGTCCGGGAATACTTCCGTCGTTACCGACCAGATCGAGAGCTTCACCGAGCACGGGGTCCGCCTAGCGTCTGGGCAGGAACTGCTGGCCGACATCGTCGTCACCGCCACCGGGCTACAGATGAATGTGATGGGCGACGTGAAGATCAGCCTGGATGGTCGTGCGGCTGACCTGACTCAGGGTCTGGTTTACAAGGGCCTGATGCAAGCAGGCTTGCCTAACATGGCCAACACCATGGGGTACACCAATGCCAGCTGGACGCTTAAGGCAGACCTGACCGCGCGCTATGTCTGCCGCCTGCTCAAGCACATGGATCGCCACGGCCTCTCGGTGTGCACGCCGGTGCCAGACGCCGCTGTGCAGCCTGAGCCCATCCTCAGCTTCAGCAGCGGCTATGTGCAGCGCGGCCTAGCCGTTCTTCCCAAACAAGGGGATCGCAAGCCTTGGAGACTGGACCAGAACTACCTGCTGGACATGTTGACGCTGCGCTTCAAGGCCATCGATGATGGCGTGCTGTCCTTTGGTCGCTGCGCGGTCGTTGCCAGTGCGCAGGGAACCATCACAGACAGGGAAGAAAGTGCTTTCTATCACACCTCAACGCATCCACAAAGGAAACCCCATGGCCTACAGCGTCAAGTCGAAGATCAGCGAACTGCTCACGAATCCAGAAACCCTGGCGTTCATCGAAAAGAACATGCCCGAGCTGCCCAACCATCCCATGCTGGGGATGATGAATAGCATGCCGCTGGAGGCCTTGGCGCCACTCAGCGAAGGCAAGCTCACCGCCGAAGTACTGGCGAACATCGACGTCGAGCTGGGCAAGCGTGTGAACACGCGATCGACCGTTGGAGTTGCGATAGTTCTGACGATTCTTGGTGCTGTCTCAGGCCCGGTGGCCTGGGCTGGCGAAGACCCGCAGCGCGACGCCCTGATCGAACAACGCTTCAAGGCTGCTGACAAAAATGGCGACAGCAAGCTCTCGCTCGAAGAGGCCAAGGCGGGCATGCCGCGTATTGCCAGGGTGTTCGACAAGATCGATACTGAAAAACGCGGCTATCTGGCGGTTGAACAGATAAAGAAGTTCGCTGCAGCTCGTTCTTGAGCGGTCTTCACCATGCCTTGCTCGCGAGTTGTCAAGGCCATGCGGAAGACATCCAGGTTATCGAATCGAGAAACGATTTCGCCAGTTGATTTGATCTACGAGGATGGAATAAAAGGGCCTTGTTGCGCGCCCCTCAAATCGAGCAACTGCTGATGCCGGTGATCGCAACACCCCTGACTGGCAGTGACTGGAAGAGCCGCTTGCGGGAAAGCATTCGAATTCGAGGTTCCCTCTACGAACGCCTCGCCGCTTTTCAGCTGGCCAGTCAGGCGTTGCGCCACCAGTCCGCTTATTTGAACGAGCAACTGATATCGGGCGCGGCACTGAACCGCAGTGCACTGGAGCACAACCTTCCGCCAGCCTTACGCAACAACGCAGTGGCGCTTGATGCGCTGGACCTAGCCACCAGCATTGATGTCTGGATTCGTCTTCGCCGGGAGCAGGGCCTCAGCAAGGACATGGCTCTCGCTGTGGTGCAGCACATCGTAGCCAGCCTGACTGCGGGTACTGAGTAAAGCCCCTCGCGAGCCGTCGGCAGTCTGAGCGCGATGCACAGCACACAGCCCGACTGGCTCACATAATGACACTCGTTGCATCAACATTGTTGTGTGCGAGTGCATTTCCAATGCCTCGTTTTGCGTCCCAAAAAAAGCTTTCATGGACGCCACGCGGATCCCCGAAGAGCGCTTCTTCAGGTCAACTTTATTACTGCGGCGACGCGGCCGCCTTCGAAAACCTACGGCGAGGTCGAGCGGTGCAGTGCCCTGGGTTCACCGAGCCGCTGGCGTGCAGCGAATGAAGTCGGCAATCGCTTGCGCTACTTCAGGCCCCCGGTCTTCCTGCAAGAAATGGCCTGCGCCGCGTATGGTGGCGTGGGGTTGGTGCTTCGCTCCCGGCACAGATTTTTGCCAGGTTTTTTCGCCGCCGCGCGTGATCGGATCGCGGCTGCTGAACAGCGTGAGAAATGGCTTGTCCCAGGTTTTAAAGAATGCCCAGGCGCGTTCGTTGCGCTCGCGTTCAGGGTCGCTTGGATCGGTCGGCACCAGAGAGGGCAACACGCGCGCCGCTTTGCGGTGAGCACGGGTTGGAAAGGGCGCGTTGTAGGCCGCAATGGCCGCAGGCTCTAGGCCTTGAGCGCAACCAGCCTTGACGATGCGACCGATCGGAAACCAGGGGCTGTAGCGCGCAAAGGCGCGCCACAACTTGAACGCCTTGGGCGTTGCAGTGGTGCCGGTAGGCAGGCCACCGTTGGCCAGTACGACGCGGTCAAAACGTTCTGGCGCCTGCGCGACCATGCGCAGTCCGATCAGCGACCCCCAGTCCTGGCAAAACAGGGTCAGGTGTTGCAGCCCATTGGCATCCATCCAGGCGGTCATCCATTGAACCTGGGCCAGATAGCTGATGTCGGCGCCGCGGCTGGGTTTGTCCGAACGGCCGAAGCCGACCAGATCGGGCGCGATCACACGGCAGCCTGCTGCCACCAGAACAGGGATCATTTTTCGGTAGAGGTAAGACCAGGTCGGCTCGCCGTGCATCAGCAGCACAGTGGGGCCTTCTCTCGGACCCTCGTCGATGTGCGCAATGCGCAAGCCTCCGATCTCGGTGTAATGGGGCTGATAAGGAAAGTCGTTGAGCAAGGCAAAGCACGTATCGGGTGTGCGCAGGACGTCGCGGGGTGGCGCTGGCAGCTGTGGCACAGCGAGGGTGGCTGGGGTGTGGGCCTTGGTACGAATGTCGGCGACTGCGTTTGAGGAAGGGTCGACCATGCTCAGAACCTGTTGTGGAAGTCGATGGCGTCGGAGCCAGCCGGCAGGCTGATGAAATCGCCGTCGCGGCCGACCCTGATCGGGCCTTTGAAGCGCGCCGAGGCATCACCCAGAAAGGCCTTTTCCAGCCCAGGCAGCGGCGGCAGCGGGGGCGCTATGTGGTTGAGCAAGAGGGTGCGCGCTTGGGCATCGCGGGCGGTTTCAGCGGCCTGCTCGGGCGTTGCGTGGTAATTCTGGATGTCGACCATCAGGGTCTCCACGACCGGTCGTCCGGCGCTGCGCGCGCCTTGGGTGAGCAAGGCCATTAGGCGCGGCGACATGGCGTCATGCACCAACACGTCGACGCCCGCCGCCTCGCGCTGTACCGCTGCGTTTTTCACCGTGTCGCCGCTTAGCACAATGCTGCGTCCCTTGTAGCTGATGCGGTAGCCAACGGCAGGTGTCACCGGGCTGTGGTCCACCAAAAAGGCGGCGATCTCCAGATCGTCGTCTTTGATCAGCACCCGCCGCTGGTCGGCCGAAGGGGGCTCGAAAACTAGCACCTGCGCACCAAAACCGCTGCCGGGAAGGACCGCCTCACCGTGGTGCGCGACACGGTAGCTGCGGTCCAACTCATAAGCTTGCATGGTGCCCGCCGCAACCTGCTCCACGCCGGGGGGACCAAACAAGGGCACCGGTGCTGCGTTGCCGGTGGAGATCCATCGCTGCAACAACAGCTCGCCGAGGCCATCGATGTGATCGGAGTGGAAGTGGGTTAAAAAAATGGCCTCGATTTGACCGTGCACAAAACCCATTTTTCCGATATTTCGGCTGCTGCCGTTGCCAGCGTCAAACACAAACAGTCGCTTGCCCGCCACGACCACCGTACAGGGCCCCATGCGCTGATCATCGGGCATGGGCGAGCCGGCACCGCACAAGCCGAGGTGCAAGCCATCGGGCAAGTTGCTCAGGCCATCGGCGCTCATGCGGCTGGCTACCACCCGCTGCGCCAGCGCCACGCTGAGTTCCGCCCTGAACCAATAGGTCAGTGCCCCTAGCAACAGACCGAGCCCCATTAGGAACCAAAAAATCCGATGCAATTTCATGAGATGTTCCTTCCAAAAGCGTGCTCTGCCCGCCTTGGGCGGCAATACGAAAAACAAAATATCCGGGCAATCGCAAGCAGCCCAAGCTGGTCTGGGATGCACCGACGTTCAGGCGACCCAGACCCGCGCGACCCGACCCATCGAAGACCAGTAGAAATCCCGCTCCCAACCTACACTGGGAAAGACCACACCTTGCGTGATGCCACCAGGGCGCACGCGGGCCAATTCCTGTCCTGTCTCGACCGCCAGCACCGCCACCTCTTCGCCCCAGCGCCGGTAGTCGTTGATCACCAGTTCGCCGGTGTCTGGATAAAGCAGCATGTGGCTCGCGCAAGCCCAGTCTGTTTTGGTCCACAAGGGCGATAAGGTGCTTGCCGAGGGGTCAATGCGCCAAGCGCGCAGCACCCGATTGGCCGAGTCGTAGCCGAGCACGATACGGCGTTGCCTATCGATCAGGGGCGGGTTCGTGATGCTGCCGCCAGGCATTGAAGTGACATTAATTTTTAGGTGGCCGGCGGGGTCTTTCAGGCTGACCCGAATCAGCCGATTAGGCGTCTGCTGGACGCCAGCGCCAATCATGCGGATGCGGTAGCGGTGCTGACCGTTGTCCATGAACCAGGCATTCTCACCGTCGAGCACCACATCCCAACCGTGGCTCTGCTGGCTGTCACCGATGTAATCCAAGCCCCATGTCTCATCGCGACGCAGACAGCCGGCCTGGGAATCCCAGTGGAGCCGAAAAATCGAGCGCACACCCACCACGTAGACCGTGTTGCCGACAGCGCTCAGGCGCGCGACTGACGGCTCCGGGCAGCGGATGTGGGCGGCTGCAAACCGCAGAGCGCCCGGCTCGATCACGCTCAGCAAAGCTGGCCTGGTGGTCGAGAGGTTTTTGGTCACGATCAGACCGTTGTCCAGCACAACGAAGCTGTTGTAGGGCTCGTTCATGGGCAGCTCGAGCTGTGCCAACGGCTGGCAACTGCGGTCGAGCCGGTGGGCAAACCGGCCGTACACCACATACAGATCACCGTCCCGGTGCAGTGCCATGCCACCAGGCCACATGGGCCCGCCCGCCAAGCGCGGCGAGCGTTGCAGTGTGCCCAAAGAGTGCGGGTCAATGCGCTCGACGCAAGCGGTTGTGGGCAGGCCCAGCTGCGCTCGCAGGGCTGAGTGGGTGAGCAGATACACCTCGCCGGGCGCACCCAGCACGGTCATGGTTGACAAGCAGGTGCGGCGCGTAACGCAGTGCAGGCGTTCGCCGGTTTGCAAACCCAATCCCAAGCCGCTTTGCGGTGTCTGCAAACGCGCAGGCCCGCCGTCCTCGCATGGCCAAGGGCTGTCGAGGTAACCCTGGGCGTGCCTCATCGAGCCGATTCGCGCAGACGCCTGCGCCGCCAGACCAGCAAGCCGATCAGCACCAGGGCCACGCCGCCCAAGGGCAGCGCAGCGCGTTGCAGCCGAGGCAGGTAGACGTTGATTAACGCGTTGATGATCACCTGTGTGATCGGGTCATAGCCCTCAGGCATGGGCAGTACACCGTGCGCCCGGGCGTAAGCGGCGTAATCCGCCTGCATGGTGGCAAATGTCTCGGGCATCTCGCCTTGTAGGTCGCGCGTTTCGCCGGGATCTTTGACGATGTCGTAGAGACGCCATTGACCATCGCCCACAGGTGGAATGTTTTTGAGGAGCTTGAGATCACCTTTGAAAACTGCTTTGTTCCCCGAGAGCTCATAGCCAATGACGTGATCCACCGGATGCACCCGCTGTACCTCGCCGCGCAACACCGGCAGCAGATTGGCGCCCGTCATTGGGTGGATTCTTTGGCCCCGGTACTGGGCGCCTGGGCGCTCCAAGCCCGCCAGGGCCAACAACGTGGGTGCGATGTCTTTGACGTGTGCAAGGCTGTGGTGAATCTGGTTGCGTTTCATGCTTGGCACACCGGAAATGACCAATGGGACCCGAATGCCACCTCCGCCCGCATAGAACTTGTAGGTGATCAGTGGCGAGGCCACAGCCGAGGCCCAGCTCGGTCCGATGATGCTGTAGCCGCCTTTGGCACCCAGCTGGTCGATGCCGCGTTGGTAGTTCCAATCCAGCCACAAGCGCCCGGGCAGGGTGGCGTAGGGGTCAGAAGCTTCAGCGCCGTTGTCGGAGAGAAAAATGAATACTGTGCGTTCGTATTCCCCGCGCGCTTTGAGGCTCGCGATCAGCCGACCAACGTGGTGGTCCATGGCGTCGGCCATGGCCGCATAAACCTCCATCCGGCGGGCCTGGTAGCGCTTCTCCTCGGGGCTGAGCGCCTCCCAAGAGGTGGTGGTTTGCATCTCCACCATGGGCGTGTCCTTCGGCACGATGCCAAGTTCGATCGCTTTGTCGCGGCGCGCCTGGCGCAAGGCGGTCCAGCCGGCGTCGTAGCGGCCCTTGTACTTATCAATGAAGGCCTGCGGTGCCTGCAGCGGAATGTGGTTGGCCTGGAACGACACGAAGGCAAAAAACGGTTGTCGCGCTGTCGGTGTGCCAGGCGCACGGGGCACGGCATCGGCGTTGATGTAGCCGATCATGCGGTCGACAAAATAGGCCGAGGAATAAAAGTCGCTCGGCATGGTGACGACTGCGCCGTCCTCGTACCAGTTCACCTTGTCGCTGAGGTCGAGGTAGCGCTTGGCGGTTTCCCAGTTGTCCGAGCCGCTGTCGGCCTGCACGATCGAACGATCAAAGCCGCGCGCCGGGGGGCGGTTGTGCGGCTCATGGCCCACATGCCACTTGCCCGCCACGTAGGTTCGGTACCCGCCGTCGCGCAGCAGCGTGGCCACGGTCACCACCTCGTTGTTTAGCACGCCCAGGTAGCCCGGCTTGCCCACATGGGCCTGCGGTATGGACTCACGCATGTTGCCCACCCCATTGAGGTGATTGTCAACACCAGTGAGCAGCATGGCGCGCGTGGGCGAGCACGAGGCCATGACGTGAAAGTTGGAAAAACGCATACCTTCGCGCGACAGCGCGTCCAGGTTCGGCGTCTCGATCTCGCCGCCAAAGGCGCCGACGTCGCTGAAGCCCCAGTCGTCGGCCAGCAGCAGCACGATGTTTAGCCGCTCGGCGGCGCCGGCCCCGGCGGGCTGTGCTTTTGAGCCGGCGGCCGACGGCGCATTGGCGTCGACGCGCCCCAGGCCCAGGCCCCCCAGCAAGGCCAGCACCGCGAGCACACGCAACGCCGCCACAGCCCGGTTCGGTAGGCGCTTCATCACAGAGCCCTGCCGCTAACGGTGCGCGCCATCTTGTCGGCCAGCGGCTTCCAATGCAACAGGGCGTAGATCAGCGTCAGCAGCACACTGAGCGCCAACGGGCCTGGGTAACAGCGCACATGCTTCAGCACAAAGACGAGTTCGACCGCGTGCACCAGCAACAGCAACCCGGCTGCGGTTTGAACGCCTGCGCTCCAAGGGCTGGTCCAGCCGCCGAGCAGCGCGGCCAGTGCCAAAGCATAAGTGACCAAGATGAGCGCTTTCAGCATGGCGAAGAGGGGTTTTTGCATGGGATGGGTGGCGCGAAAAGACGTGGGTGTCAAAGGCCAAATCGGGCGCGGGTGGGTGGCTTGGCGGCGCTTTTTTTTCCGGGCTGTCGGGCGGGTGGCTGGGGCGTCGCCCGGAGCGGGGTGGCCCGCCTGGCGCAGGCGGGAGCCTTCGCTGGCGTGGGCGTTGGCACTGGCCATCAGGAAGGTCGCCCCGCCAACCAGGGCAGTCACGACTGCTCGTGGGAGGTTTTGATCGCTGCGTTTTGTCATTTTTTGCCTCCGTTAGATTTAGGGCGGAATTCAAGCTGTCGTTCGCTCTAGGGCACTGTGTGGCGGCGCTGGCTGCTGCACACTCTTCCATACACTGATGTATCCAAGAATGAAGTCTAGGGCTTCCAGACACCAGTGTCTTTTAGGGTTTACGTGGCCATGGGGTCTGGTTATCCTTGGCGTCTACTAATTCCATTTCTGATTCATTAATGTAATAATATTTCTCCATCAACCTTGATGGAGAAAGCCATGTCACGACCTGCCAGTGGAGACGAGGAAGTATTGCTGAGTGCCCGCAAGGCCATCACTTCAGCCAAGACGGTAGAGCAACTGCGCCAAGCGCAGGCGGTTGTATTGCCGCTGGATTACGGATTGAGCCTGGCAGACACAGCTCAAGTGATCGGCGTGTCGCCGGGTTGGGCGTGCCAGTTGCGCCGACGCTTCATGCGCCGGCAGCTCGCTGGCGCTGCTGACGCCCCCACAGCGGGTGGCCGCAAACGTCAGAACATGAGCCTGCAAGAGGAGCTTGAGTTTCTGGCCCCCTTTCTTGGACAAGCCGCCACAGGTGGGCTGCTCGTAGTCGGCCAGATCAAAGCGGCACTGGATCAACGTTTGGGGCGGGAGGTGGCGCTGGCATCGGCCTACAACCTGCTGCACCGCCACAACTGGAGAAAACTAGCGCCCGACAAGCGCCATCCACAAAGTGACCCACTGGCTCAAGAGGAGTGGAAAAAAAACTCCCCGAAACGCTCGCCTCCATCCGCAAAGACTCGGCGACGGGCCAAGCCATCAAGCTGATGTTCCAGGACGAGGCGCGCTTCGGACGCATCTCGGACGTGCGCCGATGCTTGGCTCCCAAGCCGCTGCGTCCCATCTGCCAGGCTATGCTGACGCACGAATACACTTACGCTTATGGTGCTGTGGATGTGTGCACAGGTGAACTCGACAGCTTGATCCTGCCGCACGTCAATACCGATTGCATGCAGTTATTCCTCAACGAAGTTTCGGCACGTCACCCCGACGAGCACATCGTCATGGTGATTGACGGTGCGGGCTGGCATCGCAGTGACAGCCTGAAGGCCCCGGCCAACATCTAGCTGTTAAAACTGCCTCTTTATGCCCCGGAGCTCAATCCGATTGAGCATGTCTGGTATGAGCTACGGGAGAAGTTCTTCCATAACCGGGTCTTCAAGAGCCTCGACGCCTTGGAGGATCACTTGACTATGGCGCTAAAAACTTTGGAAGACGACCCGAGCAGGGTGGGCTCCATTGTGTCATGGCCGTGGATCATGGGTGCACTTTTAACTTCACTTATGAATTAGAAATGGAATGAGAGCCGCCAAAGTTCAAGTTGGAGTGACAAGGGGTCGATTTGTTTTCCATGACCGGAGTGGCGATTTGGATTGCAGCACTGGCGTGGGGGTCGCCATAGGAGATCGTTGATTTCGTTGAATTTTCAGGTCAGTTCTTGGCCGCGTATCGTTGGTCTCCCAATTAACAAATACAAACGACGCAAAGCTGGCACACCACCTACCTGGGTCTGAAAGACCTTCCACGCGAACTCAGCGCCTTCGAGCTGCAGGCCTTCTTCACCTTCAGTCGGGACGAACGTGAAGTAATTGATGCCCGCTACGGCGCAACCCACAAGCTGGGTTTGGCACTGCATATCGGATTCCTGCACCTGAGTGGGCGCTCCCTTGACTCGGTACGCGTCGTGCCTGCATCACTGTGGGCGCATTTGGGCAAAGAGCTTGGCGTGCGATCGCCTGATGCGGCTTCGCTCAAAGCCATGTATGGCCGCACCAAAACGCTGTTTGACCACCGCCAACTGGCACGGGAAACAATGGGGTTTCGTCTGCCGACAGAGCACCAGAATCGTGCCTTTTTGCGTGTCCTGCGCGACGAGGCCGCCCGACTATCTGACAAAGACCAACTGCTGGTGTTCGCCCGGACAGTAAGATCAGGCAGAGTTGGCTGTGGGAGGCCCCGGCCAAACATTCGACCGTGCAGATTGCCCAGGTGTTTGAGCGAATTGATCTGCTGTACAGCCTCGACGTTCACAAGCATTTAGGCAACTTGAGCGACCTCCTCGTGCGCCGCTACGCCCGTCAGTTGGCGAACCGACGGCCTGGACCTAGACAAAAAAATGGACACCGAGTTCCTTTAAAGGTTTCAATGCAACCTGAGAGGAATTTTCATGATACGCAATTTCAGTCAACACTTCAAAGAGCAAGCCATAGCGCATGTGCTTGATCATCCACAAGAGCCTATGAAGGCGTTGGCTCAATCATTGGGTGTGGGCTACTCCACGCGGTTCTGTCGCATTGGGCAATGACCCCAAGGTCGTATGCTACTCGGCTGTCAACTGATTGTGTAGACCTGCCATGCTCAATACCAAAGGAATGCGTTTCCCAATCGATGTGATCTTGGTGTGCATTCGCTGGTATGCGGCCTATCCGTTGAGCTACCGCCATTTGGAAGAAATGATGGAGGAACGCGGTGTTCAGGTCGACCATTCGACCATTCAACCACCAGCCGGTGGGCGATTCGTTTCCTGCGGTAGTACCCCAATTAACCCACAAGTCTGAGTAGTAGAAATTTCTCTGAAAGAATTTCTACCGTGTTGCGATCCAGATTCACCGACAGCCAGATCATGGACACGCTCAAGCGTGCCGAGGCTGGCTTGGCCGTACCAGACCCGTGCCGCGAGCTGTGTATCAGCTCAGCGACCTTTTACAAGTGGCGGGCCAAGTTTGGCGGCATGGACGCGTTCATGAGTTAATCCGCAACAAGCTCATGGACTGAGCTTTAACTGTTGCGAATATGGGGCGTATCACTTTTCGTAATCGTGTGCTGATGTATCTCGGCGGTGACGCGTTCTTTTGGTACTGCAGCCCCGGGCAAAAATTACTCGACAAAACCCCAAGCGTCAAAAGTCTTGACGCTTGCCGATTTTTACGAACGAGCTCGACCGGGAGCAAGGTGCCAGCGAAGCGTCCTTTTGACACTGCAGCCCCAATTAAAAATTGCTCAACAAACCCTCAAGCGTCAAAACTCTTGACGCTTGCCGACTTTCACGCATCAGCCTGATTAAGAGCAGAGCGTCAGCGAAGCGCGCTTTTGACGCTGCAGCCCAATCAAAAATTGCCTAACAAAACCCCAAGCGTCAAAACTCTTGACGCTTTATGCGCTGTTTGGACTATAATTGAAGGGCGAATGTAGAAATAAGTAATATATCGTTATTCTACATCTATACTACTATTTCGATAGTAACGAGCTTAAGTCATTGATTTAAATAGACAAAGTGACCTCGTTAGGTGTCTTCACACGGCAGGGGTCACAGGTTCGAAACCTGTACCGCCCACCAGCATTTGTTTAATTTAATCAACGACTTAGAAGACGCTTTAGGCGTCTTTTTTAGTTTCAAAAGTAGTATAAGTGCGGTGTACTACTATTGTTATTTTTCAGTGCTGGTTTTGTTAGGTTTTGCTGGGTGCAAATCACCGCTCAGCTGCGTGGAGATGCTACTGCTGGCTACCGGCGGAGTCATTGCGCGAGCCTTTCTTTCACGCTTGTCCACAGAACCTCAGAGGTTCAAAACAATTCGCAAAAATCAAAACCTCGAGTAGTTTCCCTAATGCGAAGTTATATTTTTGATACCAAAATCCAAATCGGAACAAAGTAGTTTCGTTTTTTGTTCTTAATTTTGGATTTGTCAAAAATGTTCGGTAAGTCTTATTAATAGGCTTACCTTTTCACTACTCACGGAGATTTTCAATGAATTTTTCGACATCACTCAAGTCGGGAATGATGGTCGCAGGTATTGCTGCAGCCGGTCTGATGACCTCACAGGCTTCATTCGCAGTAAATGTCACCGCCGAAGTTTTTCAAACGACCGAAAACCCATGGGACATGGCTTTTTTACCTGACAACACCATGTTTTTCACAGAAAAATGTGCAGGCTTGTCTGTTCGTCTACCTGATGGCAAAGTAAACAGATTGCTTGGCGTGGGCGGCAGCAAAGGCTACTCGGCCACTAAGGACGATTTATTCTGTGACGGACAAGCGGGTGTGCAGGGCGCTGCGGTGGATCCTGACTTTGCCAAGAACCGATTTGTTTATCTCTATTCCAGCTCCAAAGGCGCCAACCGCACTTACGGTGGCTACAACAACATCCTAATGCGCATGAAGGTTAACGCCTCAATGAACGGCATTTCTGAGTTGACAGAAATTATCAACGACCTTGGCTACAAGCCGATGAAGTCTAACCATCCCTTTGGTGGTCCTGGTGCTCACAATGGTGGCCGAGTGCGTTTTGGTCCTGACGGCTTCATTTATGTAACTATCGGCGATAACCACAACGGTGCTGGCCCCCAAAGCCCAACCGAATTGCGTGGAAAATTGCTGCGTGTGGACCGCGACGGCAAGGCAGCTGCTGGAAACAATCCACCCGCTGGCTTTGACAAGCGGATCTTTGCTTACGGCTTCCGTAACGCCCAAGGCATTGCCTTCCGTCCTGGCACTGGCGATGTTTACACCTCCGAAAACGGCCCTTGGCACAGTGACGAAGTCACCAAAGTGGTCAATGGCGGTAATGGCGGCTGGGACCCACGTGACAACGTGAACGGTCGCCCTGCTTGTCCAGATGGCTACTGCGGTTACTCACCCAATCAAATGGGCGCATTGCCACCAGCTGAACGTGCAGCGTTCATGCCCATGACAGATACCAAGGCTTACCCGAATGCAATGAAACCAGCGTGGAACAACGAAGGCTTATCGCAAGGCATGGCCGGTAGCGTTTTCATTACGGGCAAGATGTGGAAAGAATGGGAAGGCCGCATGGCAGTGGGTTACGCTGGTATCGGAATTCACGGCACAAGGACTGGTAACCGCATTGATATTCTGGACATCGCCAAAGATGGTCTATCTTCCAAGCGTGAAGAGATGCAGTGGCCTACATTTGCTGGTCGTTTGCGTCACGTTTCCCAAGGCCCTGATGGCGCTTTGTATGTGGCTGACGAATCCAGTGGCAACATTTACCGTGTGATGCCAGCTCAGTAATTACTTTTTACCAAACTTAAAAAACGCGCTGCAGCGCAGCAGCGCGTTTTTTTATTTTTTGAATGTTTAACCATGAACTCATCATTCCTCTCTCCATTACCACCTGTGCTGTTTAAGACACTGCTCGGCCTAATTTTTCTCAGCACTTTGTTTTTTGCAAAAACCGTCCGTGCGGAGAACGAAGCCCTGAAACAATTAATGCTGGCCAATAATTGCATGGCGTGTCACCAAATTGAAAAGCGCAAGTATGGTCCACATTTCAGCGAGGTCGCTGAAAAATACAGAGGTGATGAATCTGCTCTTGCCAAATTAGCTATCAAAATAAAAGCAGGCGGCTCAGGAGTTTGGGGGGAAGACATGATGCCCCCTCAGGCACAGGTTTCAGATGATGATGCCAAAAGCATGGCTAAGTTGATACTGGCTCTAGCTCCAGCCAAGAAATAAGCCGTTATTCAGCCAATCATGAATCATCAGCACCGGTGGGGGTAGAACTTATTAAGTTCATTTTTTGTAATCAGCCGTCACCTCTTGGGCACAACTTGTCAACCATAGGCTGCGCCAAGCTGGCTTCGTCGGAGGTATGCCACTGGGCCACGGCAGATGTAGGCAAAAACAACTCCAATTTATTGCCTGTAGCCCACGGTTGATCAAACCCCGCCACTTGAAGCACCCGGACTAGGGAGTTCATGCAGTTGTATTCGTAAAGCGTTGTCGTTGAAGCCGCTGTTGGCCACAGCAAGTTTGGACCCTGGTTCAACACCTGTACTTGGCGGTAAATCGCCATGGGTCCAGCTTGCTTAACGGACAGCGGGTCCATAAAGAGTTGACTTCCGTTCGCTGGTTTACCGTCAAGCCTTTGCCATTCGGCCAGTGCAAAAGAACTCGTCCCCACCAGAAACCCACAAAGAAGAATGTGAAATTTAAGAGTTCTCATGTTGGATCGGAATAGGCCGCTACTGTTGATTTTTTTGACATTCATTATTCATTCCATTGTCAGTTTAGCAGGCTGCGGAAATACCCTCTGGCTATCTACACGGTCTGGCATTTCTCTAAAACGGTAGACAGCGTGTTGTTTTAATCGCAGACGGCGCTCACGAAGGGTGCCGGTTGACATTACAGCCGCAGTGTCCAAAGCTTTATGGACTCCAATCACCAAAACTTTTGACGCTTGCCCGTTTTCACGCATTGAGCAGGCCACGAGCAGGGCGCTAAAGGTGGGGCAATGCGCGCCATTCTTCCGAATAATGACGGGGTATGTGACGGAACCTACACCTTCACATCTAGGTCTACTGGAACTTGGGGCGTCGAGTGGACCTAGACAAAAAAATGGACACCGAGTTCCTTTAAAGGTTTCAATGCAACCTGAGAGGAATTTTCATGAGACGCAATTTCAGTCAACAGTTCAAAGAGCAAGCTATAGCGCA